>Ga0209093_1000005_pt1 | contig 199850 bp, 170 predicted proteins | sample SidtaG_4_FD_187450 | JGI IMG/M metagenome (GOLD analysis project Ga0209093, IMG submission 187450) | Marine algal microbial communities from Sidmouth, United Kingdom - Sidmouth_Male1 metaG (SPAdes) (version 2) | ecosystem: Host-associated > Algae > Red algae > Unclassified | place: Sidmouth...
AGTAGTGACCAAGCTACTTTTAATTGGTTTAAAAAAATAGCACCTAAGACCATAGCTATAGTTTTTAACTTATTAGGAGAAACTAGATTTATAGAATATATCTACGGGTTAGTAAGACTTGGTGAAAGTAAGTTTACTCCACAAGACAGAAAGCGGATTGAGTACCTACGAAGTAACCTTGATTGTTTAGACTTAGATTGAGCTTGAAAATTAGCTAAATATTGTTAAATCGATGACAAAAGCTCTCTACTGGTAAGGGTGTTTCTAGAGTGTTGAACGTTTTGTGTCACGTTCTAGAAAAGCTCTGACTTACCTAGCCCTGTAGTAGTATTTGTAGTTTTTTGACACTACGAATAAACTCAGTTTCAAAAACAGAACCCGCAGGGGTAGGCGTAAGTAGAAAACGTTGGACGTTCTGTCCAACACTCTAGAAATACCAACTTACTCAGGAGAGAAAATAATGGGAAGGAAGAGAATTTAACTTAGAAGATATAGCAACATCAATTCACTTACAGGTACGGATAATGACGCTACTACCTGTACTGATAACAAGCTACAAGACCAAGCGGTCTAAACGCTTTCAAGGCTATTTAGACTAGACCAGTAAACCCCTCCAGTTAAAATCTATTCAGATTTTAATAGGCTCTTTAAGCACTATACTACGCTATCGCCTGTTTTCAATTGTTTTCGTCAGGACAGACGGTTGAATCAAGCATCCGTACGAACCCTCTCGACTGGACACTATATACAGGATGAATTACAGAAATTTTTGAGGATTTATATATATGGTTGAGAACAGTCGCTTATCCTGACTGCTAAAACTAGCTTAAGTCGATAACTATGTTTTGCCCTACATATGTACTAGTATTTCGCTCTTTTACTTCAACTTAGACTGATATAACAAAGCTGAGGGTGAACGAGGCGTAGAAGACGGTTTAAAGGAGGCTGAGGGAGAGAAAGACAAACTTATCCAGCACTCCCAAAGGTTAGTATCTCCTACGCTTGAATTGTGCTGGTTCATTTGTATTATCAACTAAGGAGAAACCAAAGAACAAAAGTGGATACTAAACCGCTTAATTTGTCAAGTTTAGTAGATATAATAAGGAAAAGGTAAAGGAAATAGCTTTCCTTAAAGTTATGTAAACGCTGAAAGCACTGATATAAAAGATTTTTTGATGAAAAAAAGTTTAGTTTTAGAAAATATTCACAAATCCTACGGCAAAAGAAGTATTGTTAATCGAGTTAATCTACGAGTTTTGCCAGGAGAAATAGTTGGCTTGCTAGGACCCAATGGCGCAGGAAAAACCACAACTTTTTATATCGCTACAGGTTTAGTGAAACCCAATGAAGGTATGGTCAAGCTGAACGAGCGTAATATAACTGCCCTGCCACTCCACAAACGAGCGCGTTTAGGAATGGGTTATTTGACTCAGCAGGCGAGTATTTTTCGCAATCTTAGCGTCCGAGATAATATTTTATTAGTTCTAGAGCAGACAGGAATACCTAGACCAGCAAGACCTATTCGTTTGCAGCAGCTACTAACTGAGTTTCGTTTGGAAAAAGTTGCTTATACTTTAGGTTCTTTAGTGTCAGGGGGTGAAAGAAGACGTACCGAGTTAGCTAGAGCATTAGCAGCAGGAATTAATGGTCCAAAATATTTGTTGTTAGACGAACCCTTTGCAGGGGTAGATCCTATTGCAGTATCAGAAATGCAAGATATCATCGCCAAATTGCGCGATCGTCAAATGGGTATTTTGATTACCGATCATAATTTTCGCGAAACTCTCGCTATTACCGATCGCGCCTATGTGATGCGGGATGGTCAAATTTTAGCCTCTGGTACAGCAGAAGAACTTTATAATAATCCTTTGGTCAAACAATATTATCTAGGAGATAATTTCCAAAAATAAAGATTTAGAAGCTGACACGCTCTAGTTTATTTGGATTATTTTTCGACTTCTGATTGATTATTAGGTTTTTGTCTTGGAGCATTGCTGTTTCTCGGTTTTTTAGGCTTTTTGCCTTCTTCTGCGGCTAAATCTTGGGGAGAAGGGTTAAAGTTGCAACGAGCAAACAAATATTTGATAACTTTCTGTTCTTCATCTGGTAGGGCAAACCACCAAGGAAGATGACCAACAGGTGCTTGAGTAGGATCAAAATCTAGCTGATCGTATAGTAAATAGCCACTACCGCTAGCAACTTCGCCTTTTTTCCAACCGACTTCAGTTGCAAAACGTCGCCAGGTTTGAGTGGAAAAATCACCCTTTTGGTTCACACTTTGCCATACTTCCTGCTGAGAACTAAAACCAAATTTATTACCCGTATATTTTTTCCAGAGAGAATCAATGGTTCTGACATCGGGACAAGAAAATTCAGCAATCGTTTTGAGTTCAATAAAAATATGTTTGTTCTTTTTTTTAGCAGTTTCGACGATTTCTTCTACTAGTTTATAGGTTTGTAAATCTGCTTCGGACCATTTTTCTTCTTTTAATAGGTTACGTAGGGGGACATAATTAATACCAGTTTTGTTTGAAACTAAAGCAATTTTTCTAGTAGTGGTAGTGGTACTAACCTCGATGGTTTCTGATTCGATGGGTTCTGGTTCTGGTTCTGGTTCTGGTTGACTTTGATTTTGATTTTGATTTTGATTTTGAGTAGTTTCCGATTCAGTTACGATTGCTGATTCATCGATTGCTTCAAGTTCGGGTTCGGGTTCGGGTTGACTTTGATTTTGAGTAGTTTCCGATTCAGTTGCTTCTGGTTTAGATTCGGGCTGGTTTTCATCAGCTTCGACAGGTTCTGGTTCAAAAGTAGGTACTGATGACACAGGATTAGTATTGCCAGCTTCGGGAGTAGCTTCTGGTTCTGGTTGAGATTGGGGATTGGGTTCTGGTTCTGGCTTTGGTTCTGGCTTTGGTTCTGGTTCTGGTTGGGCTTCAGGAGTAGTAGCCACCTCATTATTAGCAGGAGGTGATGTTTCAGTAGGAGAGTTGGCTGCAGGAGATTGGTCAAGCTTGGCTACTGTAGTCTGATAAGTATTAATTGGAATTGCATAGTTAGAAGTTCCACCAGACAAAGCATGGACATTAGCTTCTCCATGAACTCCAATAACCAAACCATCTTTATTTAATACTGGTCCACCACTCATTCCAGGAAAGGCTTCGCCATTGTAAACTAAAGAATAGCCATTCTCAGTAGATTTTGGCAAAATACCAACTAAATTTGCCGAAAAGAAACGATAGTAACGATTATCCTCTCGGCGTAATTCCCCTGGATAACCAGCAAAATAAATACTTTGCCCTTCGTTCAAATTAGCAGAATCGCCCAATTCTGCTACCTGATAGTTTTGATTGCTGGTAAATTTGAATATCGCCAAATCTAAGCCTGGTAGTTGTTTAATGCTGGTGGGATCTACCTTGTGTTTTCTGCCATCAATTGTACTGACGATATATTCCCCTTGATTTTTCATTACGTGCCAGTTACTTAACACGGTATAAACATTATCTGAGTACTCAATCAAAGAACCAGAACCGACGCTAGCACCATCAATGCGCACGATAATTTGTTTGGCGCGGAGGTTAATCTCTTCTGGAGAAAGAGCTTGAGCTATTTGGGCAGCAGTAGCATTTATTGGCGGTTGTATATTTACTAATAAGCTACTTGAGACTACCGCAATACTTGCTGTTCCTCCCATCCACAATTTAGTTGTCTTTCCCGAAAATTTCATCTCTCTTAACCCAAATCTGATAAATCTAAATTAGTAGTGCCTAATATTATTGACGTTAAAACTAATAAATGTTCCACCTATAGGCTCGCAATCAAAATTTGTAGACTATATAAAACTAAAATTTAATTTGTTTATTGTATCCAAAAAACACGGACACTAGAGTTTATTTCAGCAGAGCAACACCGTATCATTACACAATCTATAATTCGACGATAAACTATTTTGATTCCATTTGCTTAGCGCTGTAGAATCAATCTCAATTGCTCTTGGCGATGAAAACATATATGATAATCTTCAGCTTTGATCGGGTCATTATTACAGTTATAGAAAGTGATCTCTAAAATATCTGAGTAGTTTCATCTGTTATTTTGTAGTCAACTGTACCCTGCCGTGAAACGATAGGGCTTGCATCGACTTCGTTAAAGTCAGATATTATTACTATGGCTTTGAATGTTAGCCACAAACTAGCTGTAGCCACCTTTAATTTAAAGAATGACGCTGGCGACTAAATTTTAGATACGATATCAATTTTGGTCGCAAAGTAGCAACCATATCTAGCATAAATTCAGTAAGTCAAGAGCCAAAAAATAATGTCATCGCCAAAAAATCCGCGTCGGACAAAAATTGTTGCCACAGTAGGGCCAGCTACGCTCAACCCCGATACTTTACGTCAATTGATCAAAGCAGGTGCAACTACCCTCAGAATTAATTTTTCTCATGGCACGCAACAAGACCATCAAAAGGCGATTCGCTTAATTAGACAAACCGCTTTTGAACTAGATCAGCCTGTAGGAATTTTACAAGATTTGCAAGGACCCAAAATTCGTTTGGGTAAATTTTCTTCTGGCAAAGTCAATCTTAAAAAAGGCGATTCGTATATTATCACCAGTCGTCAGGTAGAGTGTAATCAAGAAATTGGCTATGTTAGCTACAATAAGCTAGCTCAAGAAGTACCCGAACAAGCCACTATTTTAATTGATGATGGCAAAGTGGAAATGAAGGTCGAGAAGATTGATAAAACTAACCAAGACCTTCATTGTCGAGTTGTAGTCGGTGGAGATCTTTCGAGTAACAAAGGCGTAAACTTTCCTGGGGTATATTTATCGGTTAAAGCCTTGACCCAAAAAGACCGTGAAGATCTGATGTTTGGCTTAGATCAAGGTGTAGACTGGATTGCCTTGAGCTTTGTACGCAATCCTCAAGATATCTTAGAAATTAAAGATCTTATTTCTAGTTCGGGAAAATCAATTCCTGTGATCGCTAAAATCGAAAAGCACGAAGCGATCGAACAGATGGATGCAATTTTAACCCTATGCGATGGTGTAATGGTTGCTAGGGGAGATCTAGGAGTTGAGCTACCTGCTGAAGATGTGCCGATTTTGCAAAAGCGTCTGATTGCTACTGCCAACAGATTGGGTATTCCTATTATTACCGCTACTCAAATGTTAGACAGTATGGTCAACAACCCTCGACCTACTCGTGCGGAAGTTTCTGATGTGGCAAACGCTATCTTGGACGGTACAGATGCGGTAATGTTATCTAACGAAACTGCAGTAGGTAATTATCCCGTAGAAGCAGTACAAACAATGGCAACTATTGCCTGTAGAATCGAACAAGAACAGCAAACCAAAAACCTCAAAAGAACTAAGCGATCAATCGCTCATGCGATCTCGGCTGCGGTGGGTCAAATTGCCTCTCAATTGGATGCTGCAGCAATTATGACTTTGACTAAAACTGGTGCTACTGCCCGTAACGTTTCTAAATTTCGACCCAAAACACCCATTTTGGCGATTACCCCCCATGTTTATGTATCTCGTAGGCTACAGCTAGTTTGGGGTGTTAAACCTTTATTGGTTTTAGATTTGTCTTCGGCTACTCAAACCTTTCAAGCAGCAATTAATGTCGCTCAAGAAAAGAATTGGTTATCTGCTGGGGATTTGGTTGTGATGACCGCAGGAACGCTGCAAGGAGTACCTGGTTCGACCGATTTGATTAAGGTAGAATTGGTTAAAGCAGTACTAGGAGAAGGTTCGGGAATTGGACAGGGGGCAATTAGTGGACGAGCTAGAGTAGCTCACAGCCCCAAAGAGATTAACGATTTTAATCCAGGGGAAATTTTGGTAACGCCTTCAACTAATGCTCAGTTTGTGGACATCATTCGCCAAGCATCAGGAATTATTACTGAAGAAGATAATATTACTAGTCACGCTGCAGTGATTGGTTTGCGCCTGGGTATTCCCGTAATTGTCGGATTTAAAAATGCTACGGAAATTATCCGAGAAGGAGCAATTTTGACTGTAGATGCTAAACGCGGTGTAGTTTATTCTGGATCGGTAGGTAGACATTGAATTTCTGACACCAAAAAACGCTCCCAGTTGAGTTGGACAAAAGGGAATATGAGCGATCGCTTTGGTGCTTAATTTTATTTAATACAGGAGTTGATTAGAACTTGTTCGTACTTTTGTCCTATTTTGTTCCAAGTGTATTCCGATTCGACAAGCGATCGCCCGTTTTCTGATAGTTTTTCTCTTAGTTTGGGTTCGGAAAATAACCGACCAATAGCATAGATATATTCTTCTAAACTATTGGCTCGCATGGCTCTGAGGGGAATAGCCGAGCCATCTACCTTAAATTCCGCCAAAGCGCGATCGCTACCTACTACAGGAACGCCAGAAGCGATCGCTTCTAAGGTACGGTTTCTCAAGCCATATCCCTGGCGGATCGGAATAACGCAAACTGTTGCCCAATGAAGATATTCAACCACGTTAGTTACTTTACCCGTTACCACAACACCAGATAATTCGTCTAACTCTAATACTTCTGAAGTAGGCTGTGCTCCAACCAATTCTAAAACTGCTTCGGGATAGCGATCGCGAATTGCTGGAAATACTTCTAAAGCTAAAAAACGAGCAGCATCAATATTCATTGGTTGGTTCATGTTACCCACAAAGACGATTCTTTGTCCGCCTTGATTGGTAATACGACGAAAAAACTTTTTTAAGTCTACTCCGTTGGGAATTACGATAACATTGCTTTCTGGCTCTAACTCTTTAACAATACGCTTGTCTTTGGTGTTAACTGTAATAATTGAGCTAAACTTTTCTAAATAGTCCTGTTCGTAGCGTTTACGCAAACCAATGTTAACTCGATCTTTGAGTTCACTTTCAGAATCTTTGGTTGTTAACTGATGCTTATATTTACCATATTGGGAAAAATGCATATTTAGCACTATTCCTAGTTGTTTATGCCACTGGCGATCGATATAGATTTCGTCGGAATTATCTTCACAAGCAATAATGTCAAATTGTTCTTCGACAATAGCCTGTCGTACCCAATCAGACATAGCAGGAGAGTAGTTATCTAAGACATCAGGTGGTGTTTTTTGTTGAATAAATGTACCCAAACGCTTGGCGCGATTCATCAACCCTGAAGGCTCGCTGTTAACATCTATGTCGAACATTACTAGCTCACTCACCTGCTGTGTTAAAGCTGCTATCTCTGTATCGGTAATTTCTGGACTTCGACGGGTAACTAACGTCACCTGATGATTGAGATTTAGATGTTGCAGCAAATGAAATGTTCTAAGCTGCTTCCTACCTTTAGTAGGTGGATAAGGGAAATTTGAGCAGAGAATGAGGATATTCATTTAGGACATGTCGTTGGTTATTTCGCTTTTCAAATGGGTAGATTGTAGCAATCAAGTTCACCAGAACTAATAGCTATATACGTAGCGGTGACGGGACGTAAAGAGCTAATCCTTGAGGATAGGAATCCTGATCTGACGAACTAGCTAATCAAAAAAGAAGTCTACTCAACTGAAAACGGCTGTAATTGTCGAGATTGTCGATTGCTGATGACTTATTTCAACAGCAAGTAAAACAAATTACCACTACCATTAAGTCTACCTGCTCTTTCTCCAGCAATTTCTCCACTACCTAAAAAGATATCAACTCGACCTGCACCCTTGATCGCACTACCCGTATCTTGATCTAGGACATAGCGACTAACTACTCTCGTCTCAATTTCTCCTGTAGACTGGACATCGGGAATAGGCGCAACAATAAGCGCCAATGCACCAGGAGGCATTAAAGATTTATCTGTAGCAATAGAGCGATCGCTTGTAACGGGAACACCTAAATTTCCTGTAGGAGGTTTACCAGCAGTTTCGCGGAAGAAAATAAAGCGGTTGTTGCGAGGGATATACTCATCTAGCTGATCGGGATTGCCCTCAAAGTATTCTAATAATTTGGGCAGGGTTAATTCATCTTTAGCAAAGGCACCATCTTTCACCAATTCACCACCAACACTAACGTAGGGATAGTTAGTAGTGCCATTGTAACCAACAGTCATAGTTGTCCCATCGGTCATTTTTAATCTAGCCGATCCCTGTACCTGTACCAGAAAGGCTTCTATGCGATCGCTCAACCAAACTAGCTCTTGACCCCGCAAAATACTTTTTCCTTGGGCTAAACCGTCTTGACCCTCCAGTTGAGCGCGGGTAGGATGGGGACGCGACCAACGTTTAAAATTAGGTGGTTGACGATAGAGGGGATAGCGATATTCGGCAGTACGAACGCGACTAGCGGTATAATTTGGTTCAAAATACCCTGTAAACTCTACTTTTCCCTGTTTATCTTTACCTACGGACTGATAAAAGCTAAATTCTCGTTTGACTGCTTTTTCCAAAGCTGCGGGAGACTCGCTAGTAAGTAATAATTCTTTGAAGCGTAAAAGCGATCGCCTAGTATGTTCGAGATTAAATTTAGTCTTGGCGTATTTGCGATAGCTACGAACAGCTTTAGGAGTACTCAGATAATAAAGACTATGGTCAATTGCCTGTCTCAAAGCCTGTCTTTGCAATTTATCCCAACCAGCAGGCTCGTTGGATTTGGCTTGGGTACTAGTTTGAGCAGCAGGGCAATTGGAATTAGTACTCCAGCGATAAATAGTTCTTTGTGGTGCAGAATTATTATTTTCGGTCAATTTATCATCAAGACCGACGTATTTGAGCTTTTCTAGAGATACCGAACGTAATGTTTGGGCATCAGCTACCTGCCCCCAAGTAGTAATTGCCACCAAACCCAAACCCAAGCAAAAACGAGAAACTAGTGCGATCGTTGCTGCCATTTTATAAAAGATAGATAGGAAGACTTGACTATCCTAACCTAGACAAATTTTAATATTTTTAAAATTCACCGCCAGCAACACCTCGATCGCCAAAAACCAATTCTAGACGTTGTTGCGATCGCTTTAATGCTGCTTCGGGGGTTTGTTTTCTCAATAGACTAGCTTCGATCGCTCGACCCAGATTTTCTGATAGTCTGGTATATTCGGCAATAATAGGACGAGAGCGAGCATAATTCATCTGTTCGAGGAAAACTTTGATTACGGGATTTTCAGCGACAAACTGTTGATATGCTTCACTCTGTTGCGATTTGAGATTGACGGGGAGATAACCTGTAGCTAATGCCCAACTAGTTTGAAATTCTTCGCTGAGGACATATTCTAAAAATCGTAGGCTAGCCTGTTGTCTTGTGGGAGTTGTCTTAAAGACAAAAAGATTTTCACCTCCAATTACCGCAGCGGGTTGTTGGGCAACAGGAATTGGAAAGACATCATAATCAATATCCGTTGTTTTTAATTGTGCCAGAGTCCAAGGTCCAGTAATCTGCATTGCAGCTTTACCTTCTATAAAATTATCAATTTCATAGCCTCTTTCGGGGGGCGATAAAATAGCTGTGCCATCCTCAACCAAATCTGCCCCCAATTGTAACGCTGCGATCGCACCTTGATTAACTAAATTCGGACGATCTCCTGTTAATAATTCTCCCCCCGCACTATAAATAAAAGGCAGCCAGGTAAACACAGTCCACTCTCCTTTACCCAAGGACAAGAAAATACCGTGGCGATCTATTCGCTGATCGTTATTGGTATCTTGAGTCAGTTTTTGCGCTATTTCTCGTAACTCTTGCCAATTTTGGGGAGTGCGATCAATTTTGGCTTCAGCAAATAGACTGGGACGATAAAATACTGCTGCGTTATTCGTAGCAAAAGGAATTGAGAGAGTATGCCCATTTAACTGCATCGAGTCAAACATTGCAGGATCGATTTCTGATTTGATGGTCGAATTATCTAGCCAATCTTCCAAAGGAAATAATGCACCCAGGCGATCGAGTTTCCCTGTAATTTGTGCAACAAACCAAAGAATGTCTGGGGGTTGATTGCTGACTGTTGCTGCCAATATTTTCGGTAGTTGAGCATCAGGTTGACCAATATATAAAGCTTCTACTTCAATATCGGGATTATTTTGATTGAATTTGGTCACCAATGTTTGAAAAATATCACGATTCTCTGGTGGGTTAATACCATGCCAAAAAGTTATTTTAGTCACCCCAGTTTTGGCTGTTTGCCTAACATTGCTACAGCCACCAATCAGAAATAAGCATAATAATGCTATGGACAAAACAATTTTGCCCCAGAGTTTATAGTTGAACCTAGATTGATTTTTCGCTAACTTACGGTTGAAAACTACCAACATAAACTAACCTTGACGTGCTGAAAAAATGAGAGAGTAACTAAATAGATGCAGCGAAAAGCTTTTCAAGGCAAACTTCACCATGTTTAGGTAGTGTAGGACAAAACTCCGAAGCGATTAATTCTTGGGCAATGTTTCTTTATAAGAAATCTTAGACAGTTTGCAGTAAATCGCGATCGCTTTTTGATGATTTGATAGTTCCTATTGGATAGTTTTATATCTAGATTGATTTTTTTTATTAGTCAACGATCGCGATCGCGGTTGTTCTGGGTACTCTAAGTAATACTTATTACCGAGGTATTTTTGATGCCTGGTTTTTATATGTATGTAAGTTTTAGTTTTATATGAAACTTTTATTGTTAAGAGTTCTATTACAGCGTCGCGCTAGAGATGAAGGTTTTACTCTGCCATTAGTTATTGGTTTAGGTTTGGTAATGACTTTATTGGGTACCATAAACCTGACAAGTGCCAATGAAGAAAAATTAAATGCCATAACTCAAAATTCTCGTTCTGATGCTTTGGCGATGGCAGAAATTGGTGTTGCGCGATATAGGGAGTTGCTAGATCGCAATCGGGTTTTAGCAGTTACTGATGGTACTGCGTGGTCAGGACTCGATCAAATTTGTGAAGGTGATATTGCTGATTTTCTTCCTGCTCAATCTAACCCTATAACTATTGCAGAAGATGGGCAAGATCTAAACAACAATGGCACTGATAATGAAACTTTTGATAATGCAACAGATCCTTTTCCTACTGGTTCTTATCAGCTAGTTTCCTATGATTATGTTGGTGCTGCGAATTTTGATGTCACCAGCGATGCTGCCAATAACGATCCTGTTAGTGGTAATCCTGCAACGGGTGAGTTAACAGTAAGAGGAACAACTCCAGATGGAGAGGGAAATGCGCAAATAGTGGTAGATATACCTATTCGTATTAATACTAGCGATATGGATAATCTAGCTCCTGCTTTATGGATAGGAAATAATTCTATCACTAACGCAGATTTGGGCAATTTAACTATTGGTAATGGCAATGTTGTTATCCAAGACAAAGCAGTAACTACATCTGGGAGTGAAGCTGATGGATGCGATCAAACAGCTTTAGCTACTGCTAGTGGTTTAGATATCATTAGTGATGCTCGCAATCTCCCCTCCATAGATTCTATAACTACTACGATTGATACTGATGCAGGGTCTCAAGTCAACACTACAATCAATGCTGAAGTAGGAACTCTTACAGAAAGACCGTTTGTAAAACCTCCTGTGGGAGAAACTTTTGATCCAAATAATCATTGTGCCGACATTCGGGACTGTCGCTATTACTACGATCTTGGTAGTCTAGTAGGTACTGACGCGATCGATGATGATGTTCGTGCTGATGGTATTGCCAAAGTCACTTTATATATTGATGGAGATCTTGAGATAGATGGTTCTGTAGTTAATATAAGCGTAGGAAGTGGTGCAGCATCTAACTATTTTGAAATTTACGTTAAACCTGACGGAACTAATAATAATATCGAAATAAAAACTGGTAGTAGTAATAATGTAACTATTGATGCCTTTATTCATGCACCAGAAAGTACGTTAACTATTACTGGTAGTGGAACTGTTAATATTAATGGTTCTGTATGGGTAAAAGACTTTGATAATAGTGATGGTGCTACTGTTAACATCACCCCAGATAACGTCAATATTAGTTCTTCCTCTCTAGATAGAGCTTACAAATTTTACACTACAACTACAGACAGAACTCCGAAGCCTATAACGGAAAGCCCTTCAAACTGGAGAACAGAAGATATAAATTAAGCTGCTATGAAAAAATTATTTAAATTACAACTAAGTAAAAACAAGCTGGAAAAAGGGTTTGTTACTCTAGAAGTACTTGTCGCTCTATTAGCAGCTACGGGTTTTGTGATTTTGTCTCTACAGTTTTTAGTAGCTGCTATGGCATTTAAAGTCCAAGCACAGGAAAAGCAAAGAGCAAATCAGTTAATCCAAGAAGACATAGAACGTTTGAATCAATTGGGTACTACTTTAGTTGCTGGGGTAGCAGTTGCTGGTGCACCAGCAGGTACTGCGCCTATGTGTAACCCCACAGATCCTGATGGCGCAGGAGCTCTTACAGTATATGACAATAGCTTTGCTCAAGCATTATGGATTGTTGCTCTCCCCGCAGGAGTTCAAACTAAAAATGTGCTGGAAAATATAAATCAAACCGATGGCTCGTTTGATACAAATGGAAAACAATTAGGTTTACAACGTTTTCATATTAGTGGTAGCCCCAATGGTAATAATAGCGATGCGCCCCATCGAACCCTAAAAGTTGGATACCGAGTATGGAATATAGTTGGGGGAAATTTTGTTAGTACCACTGGCGCAGCCCTCACCGCTACCGACGAACCAATTGCTGAAACTTATGTGGAGATAATACCTGATGCTGCCCTACAATGCCCGTAAACTAAACCAAGGCTTTACCCTAATAGAAATGATTGCAGTGGCAGTTATAGTCGGCATAGTTGCTGCTCTTGCTGTTCCTAATGTATTAGGCTTGCTCAATCGCAATCAAGCTAACTCTGTCATAAGTGAAATAGAAAGCGCAATTAAAGAAGGTCAAAAACTTGCTATAAGAGAGGGTAATTCTTGCACAGTTAATATTACCGCAGCTACTAGAACTGTTTCGGGTACTTGTTTAATTAGAAATCGAGTTTTTCAAGCTCCTGTTAGTCTTCCTAATGGAGATCAAACTATTACTTTTTCTGCCAAAGGAAATACTAATAATGGTGTAACAGTTAGAGTGTCTTTAGATAACAATGCCAGTGTTGATAGATGTTTGACGGTTGCCACTGGTTTAGGAATTATGAGAACTGGAGATTGGAATGGTGCAAACTGCATTGCTAGAAATTAACTAAAAACTGACTTGATTGCTGTAGAGCTTAAAAGTTATTATTAATGTCTACTTATTCAGATTATTCGGAAAGCAAAAACGATCGCGGTTTTACTTTGGTAGAACTTGCGATCGTTTCAGTTATTATTGGTATTATTGCAGCTTTGGCTACTCCCAATATTCTCGGATTATTACGTCGCCACCAAGTCAATCAATCTTTGTCAACCCTGGTTGGAGCGATAAAAGAGACTCAAAGACAGGCTATGTTTCGGGGAATATCCTGTCGAATCAATATTGTTGTCAATACTAACACCCTGAGTGGAAATCCTTCTACTTGTTTGTTGAGCGATCGCAAAATAAAAAAAGAAATACAAATTAGAACCAATATCCCTGGTGCAACACCCAATATTTCTTTTTCCCATAAAGGCAACACTACTAAAATGGGAACAATAGTATTGTCTAATGAGAACACAAACTTGCAAAAATGTTTTGTAATAGCTTTAGGTACTGGTATTACTAGAATTGGAGAATACGAAGGAAGCAGTACTGGTTCAGTATCTGCTACCCATTGTGAAAAAATTGATTAATTTGAATGCTCTTGGGCAAAGATATCGCTTGAAAGAAGAATAACGCTATCTTGAACATCAAATCCAGGCTGATTTGTATCTGTATGTCCTACTTCAACAGCCATAATACGCTCATCATTATTAAGACCACTTATCTTATAACCTCCTGTAGGATCTGTGCCATTTTCAAATACAGCATATCCTTCATCAAATAAAAATTTACCTAAAGATTTCTGATCTTCAGTACCATCGTCATTTGAATCATAACCAAGATCTAGATAAGGATAATCTGCAGGCAGTAAAGTAGAATTATTTTTCAGAATCAAGATAGTTCCATCACCTTTGACATCAGGTTCATCATGGTCAGAACTATCATTACCATTGAAGCTATGCCAATAATTATTATCAGCAGCGTTAAAATTCATAGTATGAGGAACGCTATGATAGTCAGGAAATTGCGTAGCATCAGCATAGTCTGTTAAAGGCTCAGTTCCATCTGCTGCTTCACTTCCTTTGCTCAAACAGTTATAGTCATCAACTCCAGGTGTTCCTGTAAGTGGAACACCTGCTGAATCAACTGGACGAACGGGGATAGTAGTAATCTCAAGAGAATTATTAGTTGATGTATCTATCTGAATCGGTTGCGGTTGTTTGCCATCTTGATGAATCCATGATTTTTCGTTGCCGCCGACGTCAAAAACACTTCTCATACTCCAAGTGGAACTATAACTAGGGTGGCAATTATATACTGCGCCCAAAGATTTATAACTCATCGTATAAGAAGTGAATGTGCTAGTAGTACCAGCAGAAGCAGTTCTTGCTCTAGCAACAACTCTGGTATTTGCTGTATATGTATCTGTTCCACCAGCGGTTTTAGTTTCTCCAGTCAAATATAATTGTGCTGTATTACCACCATTAATACAAGCATGAAAGCCAGTTGCAGTTGCCAGTGCTGGGGTCAGAGTTTCGCCACCATTGCAAGGATCATTAGCAATAACCGTATCATCAATACCATCAATTAAAGCTTCATCTTGCCATCCTCCAGCAGTATAATCTCCATCAGCATTAAGAGGAGGACCCCAGCGATATAATACTTGAGGACCTTGCCAATTATCATTGCCATCTGACTTAAGATAATAAATTACTCTCTCATTGTTTGTAGTATCGTTATTATCAGTATCAAAAGTATTCCCCTCGCTTATTAGTGGAATGTCTAAAGCGAGAACTACAGTTTTTGCATTACCATCAACGTCATTGGGATTAAAATTACCTGCATTTGCTGCGTTTGCTTCAATTGTTCTTGCTCTCCTGACTTCATCAGAGATAAAATCCAAAGCGCGAGAAGTTTCTCCCCGTACTTCTACCTTTGAAGTTTCTGTTCTAGTTGTTTGTAGCAATTGCATTAAACCAAAACCTAATGCGCCAACTACAAAAACACTCATAAATAAGCCTACAAGTAGTTCAGTTAGAGTAAAACCAGAATTGAATTTAGATTTGTTTTTTTTTAAAAGTTTATAAAACTCTTTATTTTTCATATTGAGAAAAGTTTTTCGTATATAAAACTAAAAATATTTTTAGTATTGAGGCAAGTTTTTATTAGGCAAACCAAAAAAACTTAAGTTTGCTGACAATTATCGCCATTTATACTATGACTGTCTCAATATAGTTGGAAAAAACAGAGAACGTAAATTGGTGAACACACTGATTTTTCAATGAAGCAGGAATAAAGATCGGGCAAATTACTTTGGCTTTCAAATGATCTTATTTAGATCTTCATTTTCTCAGTAAATACTAGGTCTAAGCAGGTAAGTGTAATTAATTAGAAGATAGTTAACTTAATAAGTAGCGAGTAGCGAGTAACGAGTAGTGAGTAGCGAGTAACGAGTAGCGAGTAACGAGTCAAACAAGGATACCGAGAGCGCATATAGCAAGTTAGATATATTCAGGGTTTGAGGTTAACTAAATGGTGTCTTTACTTACGCCCATGTCTACTACATTAAGAACTGAATTCAAAGCTTTACAGCGATCGCAAAATACAGCAGGTGTACAAACTATAGTCATTCCAATTAATTTTCTCATGGTTAACTTTAATCAATGACCACCAAGAAAATTACTCACTACTCGTACGGGCGGTTCGCGAACCGCCCCCTACCTACTCGCTACTTGTATAGGCGAACGCCATTCGCCCCTACCTGCTACTCACAATTTATCAAACTTAAATTTAGCTGCAAATAAATAATCAATTAGGATTATCTACCCAGAAAATTTTACAATGACAACAAAGAAAACTTTTGAAATAAAATTTCAAAATATAAAAAACGATCGCCATAATTTAAAAATAGTATAAATCAGTGTCTTGGATTACACTAAAGACGACCAAAGGTCGTTGGGAGGCAGAATTGATGCAGCAAATATTAACTGCTTATGATATTCCCTGTCGGGTTATCAATATCGGTGCAGGAATTTATTGCGGACAAGGAAATCAAGCAGCAATAGAAGTAAGGGCTAAAGATCGCTGGACGGCTTTGCTTCTTCTAAGTCCCCCAGAAGATAGTCAAGAAGTAAGTTAACACTCTATAAAAAAGTTTAAATTTAATCTAAATAAAATTTATGTCCTCTTTATTCGATTGGTTTGCCAACATCAGAAAAACTGAACCTGCCATGCAAAAACAGCAAGAAAGAGAAATTGCTGACGGACTATGGACAAAATGTAGCTCCTGTAACTCGGTAGCGTACACCAAAGATTTGCAGGCAAATCAATTAGTTTGCCCAGACTGTAGCTACCACAATCGAGTTGATAGCGATCAAAGAATTAGACAATTAATCGATCCTGATAGTTGGAAACCTTTAGACGAAAATATCTACCCTGTAGATCCCCTCAAATTTCGCGATCGCAAAGACTATCAAGCTAGGTTACAAGATTATCAGTCAAAAACAGGCTTAAGCGATGCCGTAATAACTGGTACGGGCTTAATCGATGGTTTACCTCTTGCCCTGGGAGTAATGGACTTTCGCTTTATGGGAGGCAGCATGGGTTCGGTAGTAGGAGAAAAACTTTGTCGTTTGATCGAACACGCTACTGCTGAAAGTTTTCCTGTCGCGATCGTTTGTGCTTCTGGTGGTGCGAGAATGCAAGAGGGGATGTTTAGTCTGATGCAGATGGCTAAAATATCGGGTGCGCTACAGCGTCATCAAACTGCTAAATTACTCTATATTCCTATCTTGGCTCACCCTACTATGGGCGGTGTTACCGCTAGTTTCGCTATGCTAGGAGATATAATTATCGCCGAACCCAAAGCAACGATTGGTTTTGCAGGCAGAAGGGTAATCGAACAGACTTTGAGAGAAAAATTACCAGATGGATTTCAAACCTCAGAGTATTTGCTAGAACACGGTTTTGTTGATTCAATTGTGCCTCGCACTCAGCTAAAGAAAACACTGACGCAGTTAATTAGTTTACATCAGCCTTTTTATTCTTTAATGTCTCCTCTTGAGAATCAGAATAATCATCATACTGAAGTCAGCGAAGTAGTTTAAGAACAAGTAATATACAAGTAATAAATAGTAAACTTATTCAGATACATAAGTATGTACTCGATTTTTAAGCAACCATTATCCAAGATTCTATTTTTGGTTGCAGTAGTTAGTTTTTGTTTTTTATCCCAACCCCTCCAAGCAAATACAATGCCTTTGACTCAAACTGAAATCGATCTCAAAATTGAAGCTATTCCTCAATGGCAACAACAAGACCAAACTCTAACCCGTACTTTTAAGTTTAAAAACTTTGTTGAGGCAATAGACTTTGTCAATCAGTTGGTTGAACCAGCCGAAGCAGCAGGACACCATCCTGATATTGCTATCTCCTATAACAAAGTTACAATATCCCTCACCACTCATGATGCGGGAGGGCTTACCGAGCAGGATTTTGAAATGGCGCAAACCATTTCTCAGTTAAAAAAGTAAATTTAGCTTTTAGCTCTTAGTCGTTTACTTAAGTAAACAACTAAGAGTTAGGGCAAAGCCCTTTATTTACAGGTCATTGTGGTAGAAGAACTACTACTTTTAGATACTCCTCGATCAGAAGCATGACGACTACTAGTAACAGAGGAAACTCCATCACATTTAAGATTAGTTTCGGTTTGAGATCTAGACGAACCACCGCCAAACAACCGTAAACCAGTCAGACGTTCCAAAAGGGAACTACTATTGATTTTGGTCGAACCATTATCTACTTGAACCTGACCATTTTCCACTGACACCTGAACATTTCCTGCCTTGACTTCTACTTCGCTGGCGTTAGTTGCGGCGGCTGACAAAATAACCAGAGTAATAGTTATTAAAGAAATTGATTGCTTAAACATAATTTGAATGACTCCACTATAAAAATAATTTGGTGGAATAGTAATTAGTTATTCCGATTTATTGTAGAAATTTGGTGTTTGTTGATAAGGTAGATGCGGTAAAGGTTAGTTTAACCTTAATGTCTTAATACGCCCGATATCTATTTTTTATGCAGCAGTTTTTCTGGGCAAAACATTCTAGATCTAAATTTGTCACTAGATTGGTTTCTAGCTTGGTGATTACGAATTTGGCTGTAAGCATTGCCTGTAGTTCGATCCAGCCCGCGATCGCCAATACTCCCGTCAAAGAAGCGGAAATTTATCAGGTACGTAACCAAGTAGACATTAACTATCAAGATCGCTCGGATTGGAATTCGGCTAAAGTAGGCGATCGCTTGGTTCCCAGAGATTCGGTACGGACTGGGGCAAATTCTCGCGCTGACATTTTGTTTGATGAAGGTACTTTGGTGAGAACTGGTTCGGGGACTACTTTCCGTTTTCCCCAAGGTAAACGCCGTTTTGAATTGACTAGCGGTGCTGCTTTGATTATGATTCGTCCCGAACAAGGTCAAAGCACAATTAGTACTCCTCAGGCTAAAGTAGTTTCTCAAGGAACAGCCTTATTTGTGCAGCATAATCCAGAAAGTAATGCTTCTTTGGTTGGAGTGTTGACCGATAGTCCTGCGGGTTTGGTCAAAGTCCAGAGTGCTGATGGCAAAGTTACTCTTCAATTACAGGCTGGTCAGTTTGTTTCAATTGTTCAAGGAGTAGTCGGTTTAGTAGAGCATTTTGTACTGCCTATGTTTTATGAAACTGTAGAATTATCTGCTGGCTTAGGTTTAAAACCTGAAGAAATGGAAGCGATTATTGCTCAAGAATCTCCCGAAGTCCAGGCTACCATTAGAGCAGTACAGACAGAAGCGATCGCTCCTCTACAAAACCAACTAGCTTGGCTGCAAGGCTTTTGCCGTCTTAATGTGGAAACTCAAAATATATCTCCTTTGTTGCAGCTTTTGGGGTTAGATGTTTCGGGAGCTAAATTAAGCTTAGAGTTTAGCGATCTAGATCTAGCAGTAATTCCCTTTCGTTCTTTAACTGGAGCAACTTGGTTGAGCCAATATTGTCAAGCAGGTCAAACTTTGCCAAAGCTTGAATCAAATGATTAAACACCCAAAAATCAAGAAAAATAAAGTTAAACAAACTTTGTTTGCACAATCGTCTTTTCATTTGTTTTAAGCATTTTACAATGGTACTAAATTAACCTAAAATTACTTGAAATACAGAAAAGTGTAACGGGATTTGCTCAAACGTTACAGATTATTACTTTGTTTTTAATAAAAGAGATTTTGTTAGGGTCAATCTTTTATCTTCATTAACGACGGATGAATTTAAAAACATCTGTCAAATTAGATAAAAACTAAATTTGTTGTCAAATAATTAAGGAGAGCTCAATGCTTGACGCTTTTTCCAGAGCTGTAGTAAGTGCAGATAGCAAAACTGCTTGCATCGGTGGAAACGAACTACAATCTCTAAAAAACTTTATTTCTGAAGGAAACAAACGTCTAGACGCTGTAAACACAGTTGCTAGTAATGCTAGCTGCATCGTATCTGATGCTGTTGCTGGTATGATTTGTGAAAACCAAGGCTTGATTCAAGCTGGTGGTAACTGCTACCCCAACCGTCGTATGGCTGCTTGCTTACGTGATGGTGAAATCGTTCTACGTTACGTCACTTATGCTCTACTATCTGGTGATGCTTCCGTACTAGAAGATCGTTGCTTAAATGGCTTGAAAGAAACTTACACTGCTCTTGGTGTACCTCTTCAGTCCACTGGTCGTGCTGTTGGTATTATGAAAGCTTCTTCTCTAGCTCACATCAACAACACAAATAGCGAAACTCAAGCTGGAAATAGATTCCGCAAAATGGAAATGAAAGATGGCGATTGTTCTGCAATCACTTCTGAAGCAGCAAGCTACTTCGATCGTGTAATTTCTGCTCTTAGCTAGAAACCCCTTTTGATTTAGCCAATAATCTAAAACAATTGGCATGAAGTGGACATTTTGCCACTTTACGAAACAAAAAATCCAGGAGATATCCAAAAATGAAATCTGTTGTAACTACAGTTGTTACTGCTGCTGACGCTGCAGGACGCTTTCCCTCTACTTCTGACCTAGAGTCAGTACAAGGTAGTCTTCAACGTGCTAACGCTCGTATGGAAGCTGCTGAAAAACTAGCTAGCAATATCGATAACGTTGCTCAAGAAGCTTATGATGCTTGCATCAAAAAGTACTCTTACCTAAATAACGAAGGTGAAGCTAACTCCACTGACACTTTCAAAAGCAAGTGTCTACGTGACATCAAACACTACATGCGTTTGGTTAACTACTGTCTAGTAGTTGGTGGTACTGGTCCTTTGGACGAATGGGGTATTGCTGGACAACGTGAAGTATATCGTTCTTTACAGCTTCCCACTGCTCCTTACGTAGAAGCTTTGACTTTTGCTCGTAACCGTGGTTGCGCTCCCCGCGATATGTCTTCTCAAGCTCTAGTTGAGTACAATTCTCTTATCGACTATGTAATTAACTCTCTTTCCTAAGAGAACACAACCAATAACTAAGTGTTGTACCAGCAGATGATATTTCTGTATGGTAAATGGGGGCTTTAGGTCTGTTGCTTTGACTTGTAACTAGTTTGAGTATCAGTCTTAAAGCTCCTATTGTTGTTTTTGATTATTCAATAATTCAATATATAGATGACTACAGACGCTATTTTTGAAAAGCTAAAGCACCCCAATCCCAATTTACGCTCCAAAGCCATGCAGGAGTTAGCTGATAATCGAGATGAAAATACTATTTCTCGTTTAATGAGTATTCTCAATCAAGAAGACGTCACTTATAGAAGAGCAGCAGTAAAAACTTTAGGAATAATTGGTGCTGATGTGGTTGAGCCTGTAGTAGATTCTTTGCTCAATAGCGATAACCCAACTGTGCGTTCTAGCTGCGCGAAGGTTTTGGCTCAAATTACAGTCAATCATCCTGATGTACCAATGCCAGAAGCAGGAATACAAGGATTAAAACAAGCTTTAAACGATCCCAATCCAGTAGTTTACATCCCTGCGGTAATGACTTTGGGCGAAATAGGTTCTCCCGTGTTCGATATTTTAGCAGATACTTTAAAAACTACCGATAATTTGGCGGTAGCGGTAGCTATTCTCAATGCATTGGGGTCGATGGGCGATCCTCGCGCAGTAGAAGTATTGACCGAATTGAGTAACGATCAACAAGCCGATCCTTACATTCAAGAATCTGCAGTTAGTGCCTTGTCTCGCTTAGAGATGGTCATGAAATATCAAAGTTGAAATTTTATAGCTGCTAATAATTTGTTTCCAGTTCTGGGAAAACTAAGAATATGTTTAAGCAACTACTCTCAGTTTTTCTGGAATCTCGATGTCCGTTTTGCGATCGCGTAGCCTCTTGGCAGGATAATTACAATACTTCTCAAACAATCTGCCAATACTGTTTTGACAAACTATCGAGTCATCAGTTTAAACAACAAGATCGTCGTAGCTGGTGGGGAGATCTACCTGTGTTTGCCTGGGGTAGTTATGATGGGCAATTAAAAAGAGCGATCGCTTTAATGAAATACGATAATCATCCTGACATAGGTATCATTTTAGGTGAGATGTTAGCTCAAGCTTGGTTAGAAAGCAATTTGATCAAATCCTCAAAAGCGATCGTCATTCCCATTCCTCTACATCGTGAAAAACTCAAAAATCGGGGTTTTAATCAGGCTGAAAAAATTGCGCGGGGTTTTTGTCAATCAACAGGCTGTAGTTTAGATAATCGGACTTTGATTAGAGTAAAAGAAACTCAAGCGATGTTTAATCTTAGTCCCGATGAACGAACTAAAAATTTGCAGGGTGCATTTAAGTTAAATAAGAAATTACCCAAACGTCCCGTATTGTTGTTGGATGATATTTACACAATGGGTACAACAATTAAAGAATCAGCCAAAATCTTACGACGCAATAAGGTTGAAGTAATTGGTTCTATAGTTATGGCAAAAACAAGGCGATAATTATGATTATTTTTGCACATTTTTTGTATATATTGACTATTGATCAGCCAATTTTACGAAAGTTGAATCATCAAGGTTATTACTGTCTCAAAATAGCTAGCTACTTCTGAGGCAAAATAATTAACACTTCGTTCTGAATCGAAAGTAATAGAATGAATAAAATTAATGACCAACGTTTTAATGACATCGATCAAGTAACTCTGTTCAATTGGAAATTGGAAATCAGCAGATTTAGCTTTTAATCCTTGGAGGTTTGTACTGTTGAGTATGCTATTATCAGCAATTAATATTGCCTGACAGATATACAACAAAATGATTTTACTTTCTCTTAGAAAATCAGCTTTAATCAAAGTATTTTTCTTGACATTTTTAACTTTGATCTGGTTCAATTGAACTTTTTTACTAACGATATATTGTTCTGTATCAGTCAATGTATTAACTATGATCAGGTTAATTTTACTAAGAACAAAGCTGACAACTTCTAATCTTTTTCTATCGGTATTAATAAATAAATCAATCACAGTATGATTCTGTTTGATAACTAAGAAAGTGTTATTAGTTTGATGTTTCAAATGAATACTGTCATTGTGATTAAGGTAATTGTCAAACTGGCTAAAATTTTCTTGAATAGTAACTAATTTGATAAAATCAAAGTTAGGCATTTCTTGACGACATCTAAGACAGAACCACAAAATTCTACTTTGAGTAAGATGACGAAGTAAAATACCAGAGCAAATGGGACAAGGAGTTTTCATTTCTCTTGGATCTATTAAAAACTAGTATTAAGTTCTTTTGCTCGTTTTAATTTTGAAAAATCCTCTAAATCATTGCTTATTCAAAAGTATGTTTGAGAAACTTTTATTACTATTCTCTTTAATTTTCTTGGTTTAATATTTTCAGCACAGAACAGACAAATCAAACTGAGGATTTGACATTAATTATCAACGATCAAGGTTTCGTTGTTTAAATCTTAATTTAGGCGGTTTTCCGATCTAACTTCAAACTTATATTCTTCGATAAATTATTTCATCAGTAAAATCACTGAATACTTACTGTTATCGCAACACGTTAGGTAGTTAAAATATAAGCATTGCAAAATTATGATATGACGTATAAAGCGTTACGGTTTTTAGCTTTTAGCTGTTAGTTCTTAGCCTTATGCCATTGTGCAAAGCCAAAACATCTAAAACTGAAATAGGCTTTACCTATTGCTGGGTTTTGGTCTGTTCTCTTTCTATTGCTTTAAATAGTGCCTTAAAATTACCTTGACCAAAACCTTTTGCCTGTTGTCTGCGCTCGATAAATTCTAAAAAGAAGGTTGGCTGTTCAAAGATTGGTTGGGTAAATATCTGCATCAATAGCGATGGTATATTTGTTGAGTCGCTATCTATCAGAATCTGTTGTTTAACTATTGCTTGCCATTCTGTTGCACTCAGGCTTGTTAATTGATGGAGTCGATCGCTATAGTAAGTTTGAGGAATAGTTAAAAACTCTACTTCCTTATTCTGCATTTGTTCAACATCGGCAATTAAATTTTGCGATCGCAATGCTAAATGTTGAATACCCGAACCATTATTAAGCTCGATAAATTCTTGAATCTGAGAATTAGCAGAAGTCGGCTCATTAATATTAAATTGTACTGTGCCACTATCATCAATTAACGCCTGACTATACAAACCTGATGTAGTTGTTTGAATATCAAAACTTTGCTGAATTTTAAAACAAAATAAGTTTTGATATAGTTGGACTGCGGATTTGAGTTTGCCAGCAGCCACATTTAGAACAATATGATCGATATCTGTAATATGAGAATTAAAATTACAGATATCACTCTCGGATAAATAACCAGGTTCAGATTCTCTAGTTTCAATGAGAGTATGATGTAAATTTCCCCAACCTTTAATTTTGGCAGTTTTAAATTCACCCTGCCCCAAGCAAACCGTCTCGATATCTTGTAAAACTTCTAAACCTAGATATCTAGCGCGAGCAATAATTATCTGAAGATCTTCAACTCGAAAAACAATATCTGCCACTCCCGAAGGATGAGAGTCTAAATATCGCGCCACAGGACTACTACTAGTAAGGGGTGACTCCAAAACCAAACAGACAGAGTGGAGCGCAATTACCTCAGAGAGAGTGTGGCTATTATTATCAACTATATTACTGCTGTCGATCGCCTTAAAGCCGACATTGCGAATAAACCAATCTTTGGTATTGGGTACATCTCTAGTATAGAAATGAACGCGATCGATTTTCATAAATTCTTATAATCGTAACGATTAAGCCTATTTATTTTGTAGCGCAAAGCAAACCAAAACGAATCAAACCTCGGTCATAACCTCGACTCATCAAGTTTAGGGATAATGCCCCTTGGATAGTTTGCCATCCTGCCTGTACCAACCCCATAACTGCTTGGGGAGTAATTGCCGAATCGATTACCACATCCCAAAAAGGAGCAACTGCTGTTGACCAATCATCAACCTTGAGATCTTGGAAACCACATTCATTAGCGATCTCTCGATACTCAGATAAAGAGATTACATAAGGCAGACAATACACGCGATAAATTTCTTTAAGGTGAGCAATCTCGCTAGAAGTTAAATCCCCTGCCAAAGAATTAGTTTCTCGATGACACCAGGTAGCAAATATTATTTTACCTCCTGGCTTCAAAACCCGATAACATTCCGCCAGAAACTTGGTTTTATCGGGCATATGTTCGCCACTTTCAACAGACCATACCAGATCGAAAGTATGATCGGCAAACGGCATGTCTAAAGCGTTGGCTACTTCAAAATGCACTTGATTAGCTAATCTAGCTTCTGCTGCTCTTTCTTTGGCTCTAGATGCCTGTACAGGAGATAAAGTAATACCTGTAGCCTCACAGCCAAACTTTTGCGCTAGATGTAAAGTACTACCACCAATACCACAGCCTACATCGATCGCATTTTGGGGAGGATTGTCTTGGCTATATCCAGCCCAAGATAATAACTCTTCAATTAATTCTATCTGAGCCTGTCGGCGATCGAGCTTGTAATTACCATGTTTGCCATAGTAACCGTGGTGCATATGTTCGCCCCAAATTTGCTCCCATAGTTTACTAGAAGCATCATAGAATTCTCGGATATCTTGGTATAAGTTTTTGCTCATTAATTATGTTGTTAGTTTTTAGGTATAAACCGACAGTAATAATCCTTAAGCTCTAAGCTCCAAGCTCCAAGCTTTTTCGATCTCAAATTACTTTTACTGTAGCGGAGTCAGCTGTTTTTCGCTGACGACTATACCAATTAATCAACAAACATAAATAAATCTAACAATATTCAACATCACATTACACATCTATCGATACAGCAAGTATTTATTGATATATAGATTTAATCCACTGCCATTGTTGAGCCAAACCATCTGCCAGAGAAACCTGAGGACTGTAACTTAAAATTTTTTTCGCTTTACTGACATCTGCACTGGTATGGCGAGCATCTCCCGCTGCTTTGGCTACATAATTTTTGCGAATTGGCTGTTCGATAATTCGTTCCATGATGGCTAATAGTTCCATCAGAGTGACTCTACTACCGCCACCAATATTAAAAACTTCTCCAATCGCTTTTGGTACTTTTCCTGCAGCTAAATTAGCTGCTACTGCATCCTTGACATAGGTGTAGTCTCTAGTTTGCTGTCCATCACCATAGATAGAGATGGCTTCGCCCTCAATAGCTGCTTTAAAAAATTTATGAAAAGCCATATCTGGTCGTTGACGAGGTCCATAAACTGTAAAGTAACGTAAAGCTGTGGTTGGTATGCCAAAGTTTTGCTGATAGAGCCAACATAGTCTTTCTCCTGCTAGCTTAGTAATACCATAGGGCGAAACGGGCTGAGGACACAGTGTTTCTGGAGTTGGCATGGCGATCGCATTACCATAAATAGATGAGCTAGAAGCGTAAACAATTCTTTGTAGAGACGGTACATGCTTTGCTCCTTCTAAGATTACTTGAGTCGCATTAATATTTCTTTCGGTGTAGTGGTGAAAATCTTGACCCCAGCTAGCCCTTACCCCTGCCTGTGCTGCTTGATGATACACCACTTCTACAGACTGTAGAAGCTCCTGCCAATTTAAATCTTGGATATTAGCCTCGATTAATTTGAAACCAGCATACTGTTTGAGGTTAGCTATATTGTTCTGTTTGAGTTGGCGATCATAGTAGTCGTTCAATTGATCGATTCCAATTACGTTGGCGCCTTCCTCTAGCAAGGTTTGCGCCAAATGAGAACCAATAAATCCCGCTACACCAGTAACAATATGATTAACCATGAAATTTTGCTAATAGTAATTTAGAATTGATTTGTGTTTTAACAGAACAAATATATCTGTTTGATTGGCAATATATTTAATTTGATTTAGTTTTCATGAACTAAAAGAGGTGATTGTTTAAAAAAACAGTAAACTATACCCGAAGTAATTTTAAACCTCTAAAATGTAAATAGAAGATAGTAACTTTGTAGTTGCTACGTATTTTTTATTAATTATACGGGATTCGATACCTAAATTCTTAGAAATCTGACAATCGACAATAAACAAACAATTTTTTTAAAATATGGATATTACTAGCGATCTGCACGTTATCGAGACTAGACCTTTGTTGAGCCCCGCATTTATCAAAAGTGAATTTCCTCTAACTGAATCAGTTGCTCAGTTAGTTACCCGAACCCGTAGTCGGATTCGCAATATTTTGGAAGGCAAAGATCGAAGAATTTTAGTAGTGGTTGGTCCATGCTCGATTCATGATGTAGCAGCAGCCGAAGAATACGGACAAAAACTAGTTAAATTGCGATCGCAATTTGCTGATACTTTAGAAATTGTGATGCGGGTTTACTTTGAAAAACCCCGCACTACTGTCGGCTGGAAAGGATTAATTAACGATCCTAATTTGGACAACAGCTACGATATTAATACAGGATTAAGAACAGCCAGAAAGTTACTCTTGGATTTGGCAAACATTGGTCTACCCGCAGCCACAGAATTGCTCGACCCGATCACGCCCCAGTATATTGCAGATTTGATCTGCTGGACGGCTATTGGAGCGCGGACTACAGAAAGCCAAATTCACCGCGAAATGGCTTCTGGGTTGTCAATGCCCGTCGGGTACAAAAATGGCACCGATGGTAGTTTTGCTGCTGCAATTAATGCGATGTTAACCGCTAGGATTTCTCATCATTTCTTAGGCATTAACCAAGATGGACTAGCTAGCATTGTCAAAACTACTGGAAATCCTGATGGACATTTAGTTTTACGAGGTGGTGCGGCAAAACCCAATTACGAACAAACTGATGTTGAAGCTGCGGTTAAAGCTCTCAAACAAAAAACAGTCAATGCTCGTTTGATGGTTGATTGCAGTCATGGCAACAGCCGAAAAGACTTTAATAAACAGTTGATGGTATTAAATAGTATTTCTCAACAGGTACAGACGGGATCTTCTAACGTTGTCGGTGTGATGATTGAGAGTCATCTGGTAGAAGGAAGCCAATCTGTATCGAGCGATGGTAAACCACTAGTTTATGGTCAGAGTATTACCGATGCCTGTGTCAATTGGGACACTACTCAATCGATGTTACAAACTTTATCTAATGCTGTAGCTCAAGGTAGATCTGAAGTTGAAAAAAGTGCTGCTTATGTAGCAAGTAAGTAATCTAAAATAAGTAATAAAATTAAGTAACTTAAATTAAATTGACTGCATCTCAACAACAACAGCTAATCGAAGCTGCGACTCAAGCCTTAGAAAGTGCTTATGCACCCTATTCTGGATTTAGGGTAGGTGCAGCCTTGCTGAGTAGTGAGGGAAAAATATTCACGGGTTGTAACGTGGAAAATGCTTCCTATGGCTTGAGTATGTGTGCAGAAAGAAATGCGATCGCCAATGCCGTAATTGGTAGTGGAAAAGATACAATAGAGATCAAAGCGATCGCGATTACCAATAGTCAGCAAGTCGCTTGTTCTCCTTGCGGTGCTTGTCGGCAGGTGATCTGGGAATTTGGACAGGATGCTGAAGTTATTTTTTTAGGCGATCGCGGATGGCAAAACTTAACTATTAGAGAATTACTACCAGCAGGTTTTTCTCTGTAAAACACAGTTTAGCAAATTCATCTTTTCAAGGATTTAGTAGTTAGCAATATGCTCAAGAAGCGTCAGCTAGATCCTGGTAAAAGCCAATCATTTCATTAATCAATTTTTTAGTTTCTCCATGAAGTCATATCTCGCAGCAGCTATTCAAATGACCAGCAAACCTGACTTAGCCAGAAACTTGGTCGAGGCAGAAGAATTAATTGATCTTGCAGTACGTCGAGGAGCAGAATTAGTTAGCTTGCCTGAGAATTTTGCTTTTTTGGGTCATGAAGCCGATAAAGTTGCTCAAGCCAAAGAAATTGCGGATAAAACAGAGCAGTTTCTCAAAAAAATGGCGCAAAGGTTTCAAATTACTATTTTGGGTGGTGGCTTTCCTGTTCCTGTTACAGACAAGCCAGATAAAGCCTACAATACCGCTGTTTTGGTTACTCCTGATGGTCAGCCAGTAGCTCACTACCAAAAGATTCATTTATTTGATGTAGATGTCCCTGACGGCAATACTTATCAAGAATCTAGTACCGTGATGGCAGGAAAAAGCATTCCGCCGATTTACCAGTCAGAGACTTTGGGTAAATTAGGACTGTCTATTTGTTATGATGTCCGTTTTCCAGAGTTATATCGCCGTCTATCCCGCCAAGGTGCAGACGTTTTATTTATTCCTGCTGCCTTCACCGCTTTTACAGGAAAAGACCACTGGCAGGTACTATTACAGGCAAGGGCGATCGAAAATACCTGTTACGTTGTTGCCCCTGCTCAAACGGGAAACCATTACGAACGTCGCTACACTCATGGTCACGCCATGATTATCGATCCTTGGGGAGTTATCTTAGCCGATGCAGGAAATGCCCCTGGAGTAGCAGTAGCCGAAATTAATCCCCATCGCTTGAACCAAGTAAGGCAACAAATGCCTTCTTTACAGCATCGAGTTTTTGTTTAAAAATTAATGAAAAAAGTTATGTTTGTTTGTCGTCGAAACTCCTGTCGTTCGCAGATGGCAGAAGGTTTTGCTAGAACGTTGGGAAAAGACAAAATAGAAGTCGTATCTTCTGGATTATCAGCTAGTCGCGTGCATCCTACCGCCATAGAAGTGATGTCAGACATTGATATCGATATTAGTAATCAAACCTCTGATGCCTTGAGTAATTTTAATGCTGATGACTATGATGCGGTTATTTCTATGTGTGGTTGTGGCACAAGTTTACCTCCTAAATGGGTAACACAAGAGGTGTTTGAAGATTGGGAATTAGACGATCCAGATGGGCAACCACGAGAAACTTTTAATCGCGTGCGGGATGAAATAAAAGAACGAGTAAATCGATTAATCGAGCATCTTAGTTGATTACGTGAGTTCGGGTGGAAGCTCGAACTCTGATTACTTCGTTGCCCATTGATGGTTTTTTCAATAAACTACTCCCTGAGATCCCATTGCTGCGGTACTTTGGACGCAGGAAAATTTAAGTAAAATGCTAAACAATTAATATTTAATCTTTTTAGCCAAGTATTGTTGATGTTCGTCATCTGCTAGGTAATATTCTTTAGCGGGCATAATTTGGGTCACTATATCTCGATCATATTTACCAGACTGCTGTAGCCGTAGCTTAGACTGGCGGGCAATTTGTTCTTGGTCGGGATTATGATAAAAAATAACAGAGCGATATTGTTCTCCCCGATCTGCACCCTGGCGGTTGAGACTAGTAGGATCGTGAATCTGCCAAAAGATCTTGAGTAATTCTTGATAGGTAATAAAATCTTGATTGTATTCAATTTGGGCGACTTCTGCATGACCAGTAATTCTAGCTACGACATCAAGATAAGAAGGATTGACAAAGTCTCCCCCCATATAACCGACAGAAGTTTTAATTATTCGAGATCGCTTGAGAAATTCGTTTTCTGTTTTCCAAAAACACCCCGCACCAAAAGTGGCTTTTTCCATCGATCGCTATTAATGTAAGTCTTTTTTTATAATTACCAATTAAATCATGACATCAAAAACAAATATCAAGAAAAATAATACATCTAAAAATAATATTCAAGAAAGTGAACCTGAAAAGATTTTGTGTCCCCATTGTCTGCGTACTAACACCAACGGTATTAAGTGCAAAGGAATTTGTGTTGCCGAAAGCGATTATTGATTTTCAATTATTTTGGTCGCTGATTCTAATGTTAGTGGTTTTGAGATTAAAAATCCTTGACCGTATTCTACTCCCAGAGACTTGAGAGTGTTTAATTGTGATTTGGTTTCTATTCCTTCTGCCACAATTTGCATTTTTAATACCTTGGCTAAAGTAACGATCGCTTTGACAACTTCTAAATTTTGTTGTTCTATATTCATGGCGTTGACAAAAGCACGGTCTATTTTAAGAATATCTACGGGAAATTGTGGTAAATAACTTAAGGAAGAATAGCCAGTGCCAAAATCATCAATAGACAGTTGAATATTACGGTTTTTGATTTTCTCTAAAACAGTAATGACTTGGGTAGTATCTTCGATCAGCATACTTTCGGTAATCTCAAATTTAAGACATTTCGAGTTCACTTTAGTTTTGGCAATGATGCGATCGACAGTATCAAGAAAATTAAGGTTATGTAGTTGTTCTCCTGCAACGTTGATACTCATAAAAAGAGATTTTGCCAAAAGTAAGTTATCTTGCCAAGCTTTTAGCTGTCTACAGGCTTCATACATGACCCATTCTCCCAAAGAAATAATTAAACCTGTTTCTTCAGCTAGGGGAATAAATTCATCAGGAGAAATAATCCCTCTTTGAGGATGTATCCAGCGTACTAGGGCTTCAAAGCCCAATAATTGTTGAGTATCAAGGGAAACGATAGGTTGATAATAAAGGATTAATTCTTCTGAAGATATTGCTTGTCTCAGTTCGTTTTCTAGTTCTAGACGCTGCATTGCATCGAGATACATTTGGCGATCAAAGATTTCGTATCTTGCCTTTCCTAGTTCTTTTGCCCGATAAAGTGCGGTATCTGCATCCCTAAGTAAATCTATTTCTTGGTTATATTCAGCATTGCCCATCACAATACCGATGCTTACCGTAATCGTCAGACTACGAGTACCAAGGGTAAAAGGTACTGCAAACTCCGCGAGAATTTTTTTAGCTACTGTTACTGCATCGTTTATATCATCAACTTGTTCGAGTAAGATGGTAAACTCATCTCCTCCCAATCGAGCTAAAATAGCATCCTTGGCAATACAGTTTTCTAGTCTTTGGGCGCAGGCAATTAATAACTTATCTCCTGTTAAATGTCCCAAGCTATCATTGATAATTTTGAAACGATCTAAGTCGATAAATAAGATTGCAAATTGCTGTTCGAGATTATCGATCGCATTATTTAAGCATCTTTCTATCGCTTGCATAAACAAAGTACGGTTGGCTAATTTAGTCAAACTGTCGTGTAAAGCATCGTGACGTAGTTTTTGTTCTAATTGATGATGCTGTAAAATTTCTTCTTTGAGAACGCGATTTGCCGATGCTAGCTCAATGGTACGCTCTTTGACTCTTGCTTCTAGCTGTTCGTCAAGATTTTTAATTTTGGTATTGGCAGCCTGCAACGCTAATTGATTTTGAACGCGGACTAATACTTCTTCGATTTGAAAAGGTTTGCTGATCAAGTCGGCACCGCCAGTAGTAAAGACTTTGGCTCGATCTTGGAGATCATCTTGCTTGCTCAAAAAAATTACAGGAATTGAACTAGTAGTAGGATTTGCCTTTAGTTGTTCGTAAACCTCATAGCCACTGAGATCGGGCAGATTAATATCGAGCAAAATTAAGTGAGGTAAATTGCTATGCGCCTCTATTAATGCCATCTTGCCATTTTTGGCACAGCGTATTTTGTAACCTTGTTTAGCCAGGATTGTGGATAATAACCTTAAATTATCTGGTAGATCATCCACAATTAAAATATTACAGAGAGATACTTCAAGTTGCTGATTCATGAATACGCTGTCAGAAAATAGTCAGTGAAACTTTATAAAATGAAATTGAGAATTATATCGAAATCAGTAAGTAGCTTTATCTGCCGAGGCTTCTTTTACAAGATCGTGTTCGTTGGGGATTTCGTCAATCAACTCGAACACGATCTTGTTCGTCTAGTTGGGTAATTACTTGTTTAGCTTTGATCTCTCATTAGGAAAACCCCAGTATTTCCTCCATTTAAAATTATGCCCTTTAAAAAGCTAAAAGCTTAACTCATTCAGGCGTTGGGATGAAAATAATTATAAATTTCTTGTGCCAAAGCTTGTCCAATACCTGAAACTTCAGTTAGCTTTTTCACATCGGCTTCGCGAATATAGTCAATCGAATGAAAATGAGCTAAAAGTTGCTTTTGACGATGAAAACCTAAACCTGGAATCTCTGATAAACGCGATCTTCTACTACTTTTGAGTCGTTGTTGGCGATGGAAGCTTACCGCAAAACGGTGAGATTCATCCCGCACTCTTCTTAATAGCTGTACTCCTGGTTGTTCGGAGTCAGTATCTAAAGGCTTAGATTCTCCTGGCAAAAAGATTTCTTCACGCTTTTTCGCCAGACTGACTACCTTAACTTTGTCCAGCAAGTCCATGTCTTGTAGTACTTTTACTACCGAGGACAATTGTCCTTTTCCCCCATCAATCATTACTAGATCGGGAAAATCTTGAACCTCTCCCTCAACCCCTTTTTTAGAAGAAGAGGGGAAATGATTTTGATATTTGCGAAAGCGACGACCCAAAACTTCTGCCATACTAGCAAAATCATCAGAATGCCCAATTTTAATATCGGGATTTTTGATTTTATAATGACGATAATGCTGTTTGGCAGGGACACCATCCACAAAAACTACTTGAGAAGCTACAGCATTCGAACCCTGGACGTGAGATATGTCATAACCCTCGATTCGCTTGGGTATTTCTGGCAAATCGAGAATAGCTGCTAAATCTTGTAAGGCAATATTATTGCGATCGCTTATTCGTTGAGTCCTTTCTAATTCATAATTAGCATTCCGTTCGACCATTTCGATCAATTCTGCCTTGATCTGTCTTTGGGGATTGACTATAGTGACTTTTTTAGCTTTTTGCTTGCTTAGCCATTGGGTCAATATTTCCCCTTCTGGTAGTTCCTGCTGTACCAATATTTCTGTAGGAATTTCTACAGGTTCAACCGTAACATAGTGTTCTTCTAATACTCTTTGCAATATTGCCCCAGGTGTACCAGAAGTAGCATCAGCAAAGAAGCCTAGTCGCCCAACTAGTTTACCCGCCCGTATTTGAAATAGTTGAATACAGCAGTGTTTGTCATCTGCAGCCAAAGCGATCGCATCGCGGGATACAGTATCATCGGGTAGAGATACTTTTTGATCTGCATTAAGACTATACAAGGCTTTGATTTGATCTCTGTATTGGGCAGCTTTCTCAAAGTCTAGTCTTTCCCCCGCCTTCTCCATCTGAGATTGTAGAGTTTTTACTAGTTCGTCAGTCCTACCCTGAAAAACCATTGCTACTTTATTAACGATTTTCTTATAGTCTTCAGGGGTAATCATCGACTGGCATACCCCAGGACATTTCCCTAGATCGTAATTGAGACAGGGACGATCTTTAAATAGAGGATGGCGACGTTGGCGCAGAGGAAATACCCGCTTAATAATATGCAGGGTATAGCGCAACAAACGAGTGTCTACATAAGGGCCATAATAGCGATCGCGTTTTTTAGTCGCCCGACGTTTGCGAGTAATATAAATACGGGGATAATCTTCTGACCAAGTGATGCACACATAAGGATATTTTTTATCATCTTTCAGCATTACATTGTAATAAGGCTGATGCTTTTTAATTAGATTAGCTTCTAATGCCAAGGCTTCTGCTTCAGTGTCGGTAACAATAAACTCAATTTCCGTTACCTGACGCACCATCATGGCAATGCGATCGCTTAATTTCTGAGTCAGGCGAAAATAAGAACGGACTCGCGATCGCAGTTTTTTCGACTTGCCAATATATAATATATCGCCAGTTTCAGAGCGCATTAAATAAACTCCTGGTTCGGGAGGAATTTCCTTTAGACGAGCCTCCAGGCGTTCTGGTTGTTTTAATAAAGGTGTGTTTTCAGTCAGTGCAGTCATTTAGATGTAGCTATTAATGATATTCATTTAATGCAGCAGACTAGATTGATTTTAGCACTTACCAAGAATCTCGTTAGACAATAATTCAATAAACTTTTACTAATGCTAACAGCAGACAACTCATTGTAGCTTTGTTGGTATTTATTTATTTCATTCGATCTTTATCATTACTTTATAAAAAAACCGATCTTATTAAAGATTTCATCAAGAAATTAATTATTAGAATATAGCTAATTAAAAAAGTGTAATCTTTTTATATAAGGAAAGTTGCCTAGTTTGGTAAATTAGCAAATAGCTTAATTTATACGGTTAATCTAAAAGCAAGTATTTAAATATAATTTAAATACACTATAAATAGATCATAGATTAGTTATTATTGAGCTATTAAATAAATTATTGAAACGCCATCTGCCTAATTAATAGACAGACAAAATAACTATTATAAACTCCTTTTTTTTACAATTTTTTAATCTAATTATTCAGTGAATTATCATGTCTTCTTTGTCTCGCAGATTTTACCTAAATTCAATAAAAGATAATCATCGAGATAGTAGAAATATAGTTTTTATCGATTCTCGACTTTCTAATTCCGAAACCATAGCTCAAAAAGTAGTGGTAACAGTAAGAGCAATTATTATTGGTTCTGAAGATGATGGAGTGCAAACAATTAGCCAAATATTACAAAATAGTAGTTGTTCAGAAATTCATATTTTTGCTAAAGGTATCCCTGGATGTATTTATTTAGGAAGTAGTGAACTCAGTATTAATACCTTGAGTAAATATAATTTAGAACTTAGCTGTTGGTTTAATAACCATAATTTAGATAGTTCCAACCAAGAAAAAAAGCCCTATATTTATTTGCATGGTTGTAATTTAGCATCAGGAGATGTCGGAGAAGAATTTATGGCTAAACTTAGTCAAGTTACCCAGGCTAAAATTACCGCATCAATCAGCACTACAAAAAGCCATGTTTTAAACGAGATCTAGCATATTTAACAATCAACTTGTATAGCTCTAAGATTGATAATCGATCATTCCGTGTCTTGTTAAAATAGGTTCTGCTTGGTAAACCCAACAGAACACAAATATGTCTGACAAAAACCTAACTGACTTAGCTTTTACATCCGCATTAGAACAGGCTCAGTTAATCAAAGAACGTCAAATTACCCCTTTAGAATTGACCGACCTATATTTATCCCGCATCCAAAAGTACGATTCTCAGTTGGGTAGTTTTTATCATGTAGCTAGCGAAAGTGCGATCTCTGATGCACAAAAGAAAACTGAGCAACTAACCCAAACCGTAGATACTAATTATCTTCCTCCTTTTTTTGGCGTACCTATTGGGATTAAAGACCTTAAATCGGTAGCTAATATGCCCATTACCTATGGCATTGCAGCTTTAAAAGAGCAAATAGCAAAATATGATGAAGGGGTAGTCAGCAAAATTAAACAGGCGGGTTTTATTCTTTTGGGAAAAACTGCTACATCTCAGTTAGGTTCTTTTCCATACACCGAACCAGAAGGCTTTGCTCCAACCCGTAATCCTTGGAACCTCGATTATACTCCAGGGGGATCTAGTGGTGGTTCTAGTGCTGCGATCGCAGCAGGGCTATGTTCGATCGCTTTAGGTGGTGATGCAGGAGGCTCAATTAGAGGTCCTGCTAGTTGTTGTGGCTTAGTTGGGATTAAACCCAGTCGGGGCAGAATTTCTTTTGCCCCTGTGGGAGATCGTCTCAGCGGATTGGGAACTCATGGCATTTTAACTCGCACTGTTGCTGATGCTGCTGCATTTTTAGATATTGCTTCAGGATATATTACGGGCGATCCTTACTGGCTACCGACACCATCAAAATCTTTTTTGGCTGCTACCCAAGAAACATTACCACCCCTCAAGATAGGTTTTGTTACTTCTTTATTACCTTTGGGAGAACCAAGTGCAGAATTCCAACAAAGCGTCACCAGAGTAGTGCAGCAATTAGAAGCAATGGGACATCAGGCAATTCCCCAGACGCTCAATTTATCCCCTTTAATCGAACCATTCAAAATGGTCTGGGCTACTGCCATTAACGCATCTGGGATTCCTTTGGAAGTATTAAGCCCGATGAATCAGTGGGTATCCACTCAGTCTGGTACAGCAGGAGAATATTTACAGGCTGTTACTCAAATGCAGTTATTCAGTCGCCAGATAGTTAGTTTGTTTGCTCAAATTGATGTCCTAATAGTACCCACCTATATGCACCCTGCTATAAAGGTTGGTGAATGGTCAGATTTAAGTCCTAAAGATACTTTGGAGAAGATTATTAACTGGATTTTTCCCTGTCCTATTTTTAATACGACAGGACAACCCGTAATTAATATTCCTACAGGCTTCGATCGCCATAATGTTCCTGTCGGGGTACAAATAGTAGGCAAACCTAATGCAGAAGCTACAATTATTTCTTTAGCGTCGAGTTTAGAACAAGCTCAACCCTGGAACAAGCAACGCCCACCAGAATTTTCTTAGATATTTTGATTCTGGATAACTGATAACTGATAACTGATAACTGATAACTGATATATGTTAGCTCCTTGGAGATCGCCTTTATCCAGCGCAATTCACCGCAATCGTTCTAAACCTCATTCTCGTTATTTTCAGCTTGCTACTGTAACCACAGAAGGTTATCCAGCCAATCGTACTGTAGTATTTCGTGGTTTTTTAGAGCTAGAACATTATCTTAATACTCTCAAGATTATTACTGATGCTCGCAGTGCCAAAATAAAAGATCTTGAAAATCAAGCCTTAGCTGAAGTTTGTTGGTACTTTACTAAAACGCGCGAACAATTTCGTATTGCAGGTAAGTTAAAATTAATTACCGCCACAGAAACTAATTTAGAATTACTGCAGGCACGCAAAACGACTTGGCACAATCTTTCTGATTCTGCGCGATCGCAATTTGCTTGGCCTCATCCCGCCCAACCAGCAGCCGATCAATCTGCATTTGAAATAGATCCTCTCGATCCTAATCTTCCCCTAGACAATTTTTATTTATTATTATTAATTCCTCAAAAAATAGACCATCTTCAACTACGAAGCGATCCCCAACAACGTTGTTTATATACTCTAGAAAATAATCTGAGTTGGTCAACAGAATTTGTTAATCCTTGAAATAAGTAGCAAATTTTACATTATTAATTAAACAAGTTAATCATTTCTGATAGACGCGATCATAAAAGTTCTATTTAATTTCTCATAAAGCTCAGTCGCGATCGCTAGTTTCTCATAATCTTTTTGCTTTCCAATAACAGATTTTATCTTGTCTAATTGTTATAAATTATCAAGCTTATTAAATTCAAAGCTTTTTTAAACTTTCTATAGAACTGAGAGTAATATTAAGAAATGTAACAATAGTCTTGCTCTATTAGAAATCGTTAAAACCTCTAGATTTTATTGTTAAATTGTGTTTAGAGAGTTAGAAACGATAAGAATAATAATAAATCAAACAAAACCTTACTTTTGGGATAGTTTCTAGCTTTGAGTACCACGCTTGATCTACAGGAGTTAATTATGTCAAAACAGAAAAAGAAAGTACTTCGTCCCATCTATGTTGGTTCAGTTGTAGAACACTATCAAGATCACCCTAGTATGGTTCGAGTTAATCAGTTAAAAGATCAGCTTAAACAAGAAAAATTACAAGACAAAGCTTTCTATCAGTCCATCAAAGAACGAATAGCTAAGAGTCAATCATAAAATTACTTGAGCGTAAATTACTCAACCGAACATAGTTTAGTCGAACATTAAATTTGATCGCAGTGGATAGTTTAATTGAGATGAAAATATTGATTTTTCATTCAGGGTAAATAATAAATGTCTCAGTAAAAACATTGACTGCGATTTCTTTTATCCGTGACATTGTCCATATTTTTTTTTGCTTCCACACCAACAAAGATTCTTACTTTTTGGTTGAGTTCCAGGTAAAATATCTCCATCTACATAAAACCATTGCTTATCTATTTTTCTAAACCGAGAACGTTCGTGTAGTTGTCCTGGTTCAGAGACTTGATATATCGCTTCAAATTCTACAATACCAGTTACATCATTTTTCTTCCCTTGATGAGTATTGATGATAGTTAAACCCAACCACTCAGTATTGTTAACACTTTTAGTTAACTCTTCCCTATAGTTTTCTGTTCTTTTTTCTGGATCGAGAGTGGCTATCAAATAATTAATATTTTCTTTGGCAAAAGCAGTGTAACGCGATCGCATTAGTTTTTCTGCTGTATCAGGTTTTTTCTTTCCTGAAAGATACAATTTACAGCAGTATTGATATTGTTTTTTACTTCCGCAGGGACACAATTCTTTAGTCATCTATTATCTATTTCAGGCAATTATTTATATTTTAATTCGTCTGTTAAAATGGCATTTTCTTTATTGTGTGTTGAATATGTCCCTGTTCAAAGGTAGAATTAATATTTTTTTGTGGTGTGCTTTCTTCTCAGGTTTATTTTTACCCAGACATACTATTGCTCAAACTTTATCAACCGTTAACGAAAAGGTTTTTGACGCAGAAGAAAAGGAATTATATCTACCGTCAGAATTTGGCAGATTAAAATTAGATCTCAGGCAAGATATTTACGATTTAAACTATTTAAAATTAGATCGATTACCTGAAAACATCGATTTAGAAAAAATAAAAGTTATTGGCAACACGGTTATTCCTACTACCGAACTGCAATCAATCGTCGATGCAGAATCTAGCACAACAATCTCCAAAAATACTTTACGTCAAATAATTCAGCGTATTAACCAAGTATATCGCGATCGCGGTTATATAACTTCTGGAGTTTTTACAAAACCAAAGCTACAGCCTAATGGCATTATTTTTATACCCATTACTGAAGGCAAAATTGAAGATATTCAAATTACTGGTTTAAAAAGACTTCGCGATCGTTATATTCGTAATAGATTAATCCGAAACGAGAAAGATATTTTAAACCAAGAGAATTTAAAGCAAGAATTGCAGCTATTACAAGTTAATAATTTGATCGATAGTATCTCTGGAACTATTATTTCTGGTTCTAGTATTGGAAGCAATATTTTAAAAGTAGAAGTTCAAGAAGACGATCCCTTTTATATCGAACTCAGCTTAGACAATTTGGGCTTTCCTGAGTCTGGTAGTTTTCGTCGCCAATTGAAAATTAATCATAATAATTTAATCGGTTTTGGAGATCGCTTTTATGCTGCTTATACCAACTCTGATGGTAGCAACCTACTTGATAATCTAGCCTATGCTTTTCCCATCAATGCTCATGATGGAACTGTTGCTATTGATTACGGTATTGGTAAACTTGAGCTAATTGAGCCTCCTTTTGAAGCTTTACATATTGACTTCAATGTAAACTTTTTTCAATTTGCTTTAAGTCAACCACTCTACCAAACTGCCGAGCAAAAATTTGCCTTGAGATTAGCCTTTTCTCGCGTTGCTACCGAAACAACATTGTTCGATCAACCTTTCCCTCTAGAAAGAGGTGCTGAGTCAGATGGAGAGTTAAATGTTTCGGCGATTCGCTTTGCTCAAATTTATACCAAAAGAGGCAAAAGCGATCGCTTTGATTTGGGTTCTCAGTTTGTTGTTGGCGTTAATGCTTTTGATGCGACAGAAAATGATGATGCACCCGATAGCAACTTTTTCCTTTGGCGAGGACAAGCCTCTTATTTACGCAAGTTTACCAAAGATCTAAGCTTATCTTTCAATTCTTATTTACAGTTTAGCGATCGCCCTTTAGTTTATCTAGAACAAACTCCTTTCAAGCTATTTACTGTTGATCGAGAAGAAGAAGCTTTTATTCTTCGTGGCTATCGTCGAGGTTCACTACAGGCTGACAATGGTGTTTTTGCTTCTACCGAATTTAGAGCCAATATCTTAAAGATAGATAGTCTTAACTCTATTATCCAATTAACTCCTTTTATTGATTTTGGCACAGCTTGGAATGATGACGATGTAGAGTTAGATGAATCAACTCTAATATCCACTGGTTTGGGTATCAGATTATTAGTCAACGACAATTTTCGCGCTAGAGTAGACTGGGGTTTTCCTTTGATTGAGCAAGATTTGGATGGTGGTAGTCTTCAAGAAGACGGTGTAACTTTTAATATTGAATATCGACCCTTTTAAATTTAATCTGTCAATAGCCCTCAGCTTTTTAATTATCCATTTGCTCTTGCAAATAAGTTTGTAATAAACTATCAAGCTTATCTTCGGGACAACATTCAATCAAAGCTTCAAAAGCCTCATAAAGCTTTGCCGCACTATCACCCAACATTGGCGTAATTCCCCAGACATCCTCAACCCAATCTTGAGGTTTTTGATCGTCAAAGATCATTCTTTCTAGTAGCTGTTTCGCTTCGGCTTTAGACAAGGACATAATACTTTCAGGCTAAGATTAGTTAAACTAAGCCACCCCGTTACCGAGGCGACTCGTCTTCAGAACTGTACGTGAGACTTTCACCTCATACAGCTCCTCTCTAATTAGGTTCTAGTTATGAATACCATTCAGACTAGGGTGAGTACATCATTATTCCATATCCATTTTGATTTCTCAAATTGTCCTTGGAATCTTTTATAGACTTTTTCCCATCCTTTGTGGAATTTATACCGTTTAATCGTTTTTAAGTCCGATTTAGTCTTAACATCGTGACAGTGCTTATGGAGCAATTGAAGATTATCTTTGTACTTATGTCCTCCTGCTTTGCGGGGGACAATATGGTCGCGTTCGATTTTATCTCCAGGCTTGAAAGTTAGTTCACAGTGGTTACATTTCCCTTTTTGTTTCTTCAGTAATCTTGCTATCGAGGCTTTTACTTCAGGGTGTCTACCCATTCGTGAAGCCCAGTAGTTTGAGTTACTGTCATAAGGACTGTTTTCGCCTTTCACCTTGATGTGTCTTACGATTTTTGTTTCAGGGTGTATTGGGAGGACAAATATGTCTTCTCCTGATTTTTTTGCGAAACGCCATTTATTCATGCCAATTGTGTGCCAATATTTTTTATTAACCCAGGCTTTCTTCTTGTTAGGGTGTCTTCTGTATCCCCATCTGGATAGTTTCCAAAATAGAAGTTTATGAACCTTGGAGAAGGTTCTCTTACTACAAACTGTTCGGTAATAGTTACACCATCCTTTAATTACTGGAGCTAATTTTGCTATCAGTGCTTGCTGTGGGGCAGCTTTATGGTTATCTATTATTTTTGCTAGTTTGTGGTAATGTTCCAGAACTTTTTCTTTTGATGGTTTGATGATAGTTTTGAATCCTAAAATATTTCCGTGGGTGTCTTTACCTGATTGGTTTTTCCCCACTTGATATTGACGGATGTTAAAACCTAAGAAATTGAACCCTAGTTTGCTACCCTCAGCTTCATTGAGAGTGTGGGTGATTTTGGTTTTTTCTAGGTTTAATTCCAATCCAATTTCGGATGGTATTGAAAATAAAAAGGCAAAAATTTTTATTTCAGTTAATTTTGCTCTGTTGCCATTTTGGCTATAGCCTATCAGTCTAGTTTGGCTATTTTATTGTTACGGAACTTAGGGATACTTTGCTTTCGCTACCCATAGATGTCTTGCTTGCGGAAAACCAGATTAGACTTCTAGTTCCTACCGCTTTCATTCCCGCTTCACGGATTGAAGACCATTCTCTACCGTGGGGAAAGTGCTTTTACCCCCAACACCTGGGGAAAGAGACTTGGGTTTGTAAGCTGACAAAACTTAATCCTTGTTACAGGAGTTCCCGCACTCTCACGGATATTCAGTTATCATGGTTCATTTATCTCCCCGTAAGGGTTTTAGCCGTTCCATGCCAGTAGTCCCTGTACTGAAGATACAGTACGTTTATACTGAAGGAGTCGCACACAATCTTTTATTATTAAGCATCATCGGTTGATAAGCTAAAGATAAAATATTTTTTACTAAGTCGAGCAAATGCTAGATACTCTTAGTTGGGCAAATCCTTGGGCGATCGCTTTAACTCTAAATTTTATATTATTAAGTATTGCTTGGTTTTTACCCAAAAAACTCTTGACTCCCTTTGGCTATCTTAATGCTTTGGTACTGGGGGTTTTAGTTTGGGGTACATTAGGCTGGCGTGGGTATTTGATTGTGATGCTATTCTTCCTTGGTGGTTCGGCATTAACCTTTGTTGGTATTAAACAAAAAGAAGCAGAAGGTATAGCAGAAGAACGTTCGGGGATGAGAGGCGCGGGTAATGTTTGGGGTTCAGCACTCACCGCCACTATTTGTGCGATCGCAACTTTGTTTTGTCCCACACCATATAAGTACTTGTTTGTCTTGGGTTATGTCGCTAGCTTCTGTACCAAGCTTTCGGACACCACAGCTAGTGAAGTAGGTAAAGCTTATGGCAAAACCACCTATCTAATCACTAATCTCAAATCAGTACCCAGAGGCACAGAAGGTGCAGTAAGTTTAGAAGGTACACTTGCGGGGGTATTAGCTTCAGTAATTTTAGCTGTCATTGCCTATATAATCGGTTTAATCAATCCAATCGGAATTATTTGGTGTGTAATTGCAGCTTTCATCGCTACTACTATTGAAAGTTTAATCGGTGCAACCCTAGAATCTCGCTTTACTTGGTTGACTAACGATCTAGTTAATTTGATCAATACAGTTATTGGGGCAAAAGTAGCTATTTTATTGGCATGGCTATTTTAGTAGCTAGTAAAAACACAATCTTGCATCATGGCTTTGTCTAATACCTTTTTATATTGATCCCCATTAATCACAAAAGAACCAAAACGTTCTAAATGAGGATTTTGTAGTTGAGCATCGAACAATACATATTCTCTTTCCCGTAAATGTTCGACTAGCTTGACCATCGCTACTTTTGAGCCTTCGGTAATCCGAAAAAACATCGACTCGCCGATAAATGCACCTTTAATAACGATACCCAATATTCCCCCTGCCAATTCATCTCCTTGCCAAGTTTCAAAACTGTGAGCAAATCCAGCTTGATGTAAAGTTAAATATATTTCCCTTAGTTCCTCAGAAATCCAAGTCGTATCGCGATCAGCACATCCTTCACATACCGCTTCAAAATCGCGATCAATAGCTACCGTAAAACGATTTTGGTTTAATACTCGTTGTAAAGATTTTGGATATCGAAAGCGATCATCTAAAGGAATTAGGGTACGCTGGCGACTAGAATACCAGTCCAATCTACCATCATCATCATCAGCCATCAAAAAATAACCTTGACTATAGCCTTCGACAATTAAATCGACATCAATTTTCATAGTCACTATTAATATCTATTTCTAAATAAAGATGCTTAAGTTTTTAAAATACTTACTATTAAATTATTAGTTGTTAATAAATCTCTCGCGAACCATCTAATTTCATAAATTCAACATAGCAAAATAAATCGTTATGACTGATTCAGCTAAACCGATTGCTCCTATTACCTTACCCGCAATTCAAAATCCCGAACAAGAAGAGAGCTGGCTTAAAGAGTCTTTACACAAATGGTTAGACGAAGAGTTTTTACCAGAAACTGTAAATCTCAAAATTGCTCAAAGAGCTTCCAAAATTTTTGTACGTCAGCGTTTAGAGGGAGAAAACGACTTAGGATCGTTGGTAATTGCTATTATCGCTGAAATGAGAGCTTTTGACTTTAGTCGCAGTTTTTACAGTGAGTTTGCCGTGGCTAATGCGGTAAGCGATTTAATTTTGGATAGCCTAGGTATAGACCGCTGTTGTGGTGAATAAGTTTGATAATCGATGAGTAATGAGTAAGTTCCCCTGGATGGATGATTGGAAAGATCGCGCATCAAAAAATATTGACGATGCTGCTCAACAATTTAAAAAAGTAAAATTTAAAAAGCTAATTCCTGTAGATCGCTTAACCCAGAAAGCAACAAGCTGGTTTAGCGTAAGTGACGAGCGAGTGGGAGAAATTTTAACTACTGTTAGAGAAAAGTTACCCACAACAGAAGCATGGTTAATTGGTAAGCCTCAAGCAGGCAAAAGCTCAATTGTACGAGGATTAACAGGAGTATCTGCCGAAATTATTGGTCAAGGATTTCGTCCCCACACTCAAAATACTGAAAGATATGCTTATCCTTCAGAAGATCTACCTTTATTGATTTTTACTGACACTGTAGGTTTGGGGGATATCGATCAAGATACTCAAAATATAGTAAAAGAATTAGAACAAGAATTAAAACAATCTAGTCAGCGTGCCAGGATTTTGATCCTAACGGTAAAAATCAATGATTTTGCTACGGACACCTTACAAAAGATAGCCAAAGAATTAAGGCAAAATTACTCGCACATTCCTTGCTTGTTAGCAGTTACTTGTTTACATGAGGTATATTCTGTTGATGTCACAGATCATCCAGAATACCCTCCAGACTACAAAGCTATCAATCGTGCTTTTCAAGCAATTCAACAAGACTTTGAGGATTTGTATGATCGTGCAATATTAATCGATTTTACTTTAGAAGAAGACGATTTTAATCCTACTTTCTACGGCTTATCTGCATTAACAGAAGCTTTAGCAGAATTACTTCCTGAAGCGGAATCTCGCACTATTCACCAATTACTAGACAATTCAGCTGGCGATGAATTAGGTAACCTTTATCGTGATACTGCTAGGCGTTACTTGGTGGCTTTCTCTACTATGGCAGCAACTTTAGCTGCTGTACCGCTGCCTTTTGCTACTATGCCTGTCTTGACTGCCCTTCAAGTATCTTTAGTTGGATTATTAGGCAAACTTTATGGACAAACTATCTCTCCATCTCAAGCTGGCGGAATTGCTAGTGCGATCGCAGGTGGCTTTTTTGCTCAGGCGATCGGCAGAGAATTAGTTAAATTTATTCCAGGTTTTGGTAGTGTCATTGCAGCATCCTGGGCAGCAGCTTACACTTGGTCTCTTGGAGAAGGTGCTTGTGTTTACTTTGGCGATCTCATGGGAGGAAAGAAACCAGATCCACAAAAAATTCAATCAGTCATGAAAGAATCTTTTTCTTTAGCTAAAGAACAGTTTAAAAATATACGGTAATAAGTAGTTTTGATAAAAACCAAGAAAAACCCATTTTTTCAAATTCCTATAAAGGTGATTGTATATGGAGTGTAGGGGTAAAGAGAATAACAAGTAGAAAAAAGATTTAAAAAAGGGGTTGACTTCTTTGGGGAATATCCCTATATTGGTAAATGCGCGGTTGAGAGACGCAAGTCACTAAGCAAGCGGACAGAACCTAGACAAATCAATAGTTTGACAGTTTTTAAACATCAAGTTTTTTAGATAAAAAAACATTAAAATCCATCCCGTCAACTTCGCGAAAGTGGAGTTAAAGATGGTAACGCAAAAAAGAGCGAAAAATCAATCATCGAATTGATGAAGTAAGTTCATCATGGAGAGTTTGATCCTGGCTCAGGATGAACGCTGGCGGTATGCCTAACACATGCAAGTCGAACGAACTATTTATAGTTAGTGGCGGACGGGTGAGTAACGCGTGAGAATCTGCCTTGAGGATGGGGACAACAGTTGGAAACGACTGCTAATACCCAATATGGCGAAAGCTGAAATTATTTAGCCTTGAGAGGAGCTCGCGTCCGATTAGTTAGTTGGTGGTGTAATGGACTACCAAGGCAGCGATCGGTAGCTGGTCTGAGAGGATGAGCAGCCACACTGGGACTGAGACACGGCCCAGACTCCTACGGGAGGCAGCAGTGGGGAATTTTCCGCAATGGGCGAAAGCCTGACGGAGCAATACCGCGTGAGGGAGGAAGGCTTTTGGGTTGTAAACCTCTTTTATTAAGGAAGAAGAAAGTGACGGTACTTAAAGAATCAGCATCGGCTAACTCCGTGCCAGCAGCCGCGGTAATACGGAGGATGCAAGCGTTATCCGGAATCATTGGGCGTAAAGCGTCCGCAGGTGGTCATTCAAGTCTGCTGTTAAAGACAGAAGCTCAACTTCTGAACAGCAGTGGAAACTGGATGACTAGAGTATGGTAGGGGTTGAGGGAATTCCCAGTGTAGCGGTGAAATGCGTAGATATTGGGAAGAACACCAGTGGCGAAGGCGCTCAACTGGGCCATAACTGACACTCAGGGACGAAAGCTAGGGTAGCGAAAGGGATTAGATACCCCTGTAGTCCTAGCTGTAAACGATGAACACTAGGCGTTGCTTGTATCGACCCGAGCAGTGCCGTAGCCAACGCGTTAAGTGTTCCGCCTGGGGAGTACGCACGCAAGTGTGAAACTCAAAGGAATTGACGGGGGCCCGCACAAGCGGTGGAGTATGTGGTTTAATTCGATGCAACGCGAAGAACCTTACCAGGACTTGACATCTCGAGAATCTTGCCTAATAGCAAGAGTGCCTTCGGGAACTCGAAGACAGGTGGTGCATGGCTGTCGTCAGCTCGTGTCGTGAGATGTTGGGTTAAGTCCCGCAACGAGCGCAACCCTCGTTCTTAGTTGCCAGCATTAAGTTGGGCACTTTAGGAAGACTGCCGGTGACAAACCGGAGGAAGGTGGGGATGACGTCAAGTCAGCATGCCCCTTACGTTCTGGGCTACACACGTACTACAATGGTTGGGACAAAGGGCAGCAAGCTCGCAAGAGTTAGCGAATCTCATCAAACCCAGCCTCAGTTCAGATTGCAGGCTGCAACTCGCCTGCATGAAGGAGGAATCGCTAGTAATCGCAGGTCAGCATACTGCGGTGAATTCGTTCCCGGGCCTTGTACACACCGCCCGTCACACCATGGAAGTTGGCCACGCCCGAAGTCGTTACCCTAACCGATTTATCGGAGGGGGATGCCGAAGGCAGGGCTGGTGACTAGGGTGAAGTCGTAACAAGGTAGCCGTACCGGAAGGTGTGGCTGGATCACCTCCTTAAAGGGAGACCTAACCGTGAAGTTAAAGAATAGATATAAGTCTTAACGCTCACAGGTCAAACCAAAGGTCGGTCTAAAAAACAATTACTGGTGAAAAACTGTCAAACTGATTGTTCTGGTTAACAAGTGAGAAATTTCTACCTAACCAATAGAGAAGTCTAACCAAAACAAGGGCTATTAGCTCAGGTGGTTAGAGCGCACCCCTGATAAGGGTGAGGTCCCTGGTTCAAGTCCAGGATGGCCCACCACAAAATCATTAAACATTTGACATTGAACATTAAACAGCAAGAGCTAAAAAATGATAAATGTTAACTGGTAAATGAAAAATGAAAGGGGGTATAGCTCAGCTGGTAGAGCGCCTGCTTTGCAAGCAGGATGTCAGCGGTTCAAATCCGCTTACCTCCACCAAAAAAACCCAAAAAAAGACCTTTGGTCTAAATAAAGAAATTAAAAATTCAGCACTATCACCAATTGCCTTTAAGCAAGTAAGTGAGTCTGCTGGACTTTGAAAAGTCTGGTGAAGAACCTTGAAAACTGCATAATATCTAGAAGAAGTAAGCAATCTCGAACAGTCGTGAAGACCAAAGAGAAAGTTTATTTGTGATAGAGCCAATAAAAAGGTGAGACCCCGCGTCGTCGAAAGACGCAAGGGAATGCTCACCTCAGAACTAAGTAATTGATTTAGGTCAAAAAACAACTAAGACGACAAGTTAAACCTTGTCAAACTAGTCCAAGGATAGGATAAAACCTATTAAAGAGTAGAGAGAAAAAAAATTACTATTAAGCTTTTTAGCTGAGTAGTAATTAATGGTCAAGCTACAAAGGGCTAACGGTGGATACCTAGGTACACAAAGGCGAAGAAGGACGTGGTGACCGACGAAATGCCTCGGGGAGTTGGAAACAAGCATTGATCCGAGGGTGTCCGAATGGGGCAACCCAAATGAACGACCTGCTGAATATATAGGCAGGAGCGAGCGAACTCAGCGAACTGAAACATCTTAGTAGCTGAAGGAAGAGAAAGCAACAGCGATTTCCTTAGTAGCGGCGAGCGAAGCGGAAACAGCCTAAACCATCGACTAAGGTTGATGGGGTCGTGGGACAGTTATAACGGATTGTGAAAATTAGACGAAGCAGTTGAAAGCTGCACCAGAGGAGGTGAAAGTCCTGTAGTCGAAAATCGAAGCAACCAGACTGAATCCCGAGTAGCACGGAGCCCGTGGAATTCCGTGTGAATCAGCGAGGACCACCTCGTAAGGCTAAATACTAATGTGTAACCGATAGTGAAACAGTACCGCGAGGGAAAGGTGAAAAGAACCCCGGCGAGGGGAGTGAAATAGAACATGAAACCGTTAGCCTACAAGCAATTAGAGCACGATTGAACGTGTAATAGTGTGCCTGTTGAAGAATGAGCCGGCGACTTACAGGTTGTGGCAGGTTAAAGAGTAATATCTGAAGCCAAAGTGAAAGCGAGCCTGATAAGGGCGTGTTGTCACAATTTGTAGACCCGAACCCGGGTGATCTAACCATGTCCAGGATGAAGCTTGGGTAAAGCCAAGTGGAGGTCCGAACCGACTGGCGTTGAAAAGCCAGCGGATGAGGTGTGGTTAGGGGTGAAATGCCAATCGAACCCGGAGCTAGCTGGATCTCCTCGAAATGCGTTTAGGCGCAGCGGTTGTGGAAGTTATTGGGGGGTAAAGCACTGTTTCGCTACGGGCTGCGAGAGCGGTACCAAAGTGAGACAAACTCAGAATACCCAATAAAAAACAACCAGTGAGACGGTGGGGGATAAGCTTCATCGTCGAAAGGGAAACAGCCCAGACCACCAGCTAAGGTCCCCAAGTACTTACTAAGTGACAAAGGAGGTGGGAGTGCATAGACAACCAGGAGGTTTGCTTAGAAGCAGCAATCCTTGAAAGAGTGCGTAATAGCTCACTGGTCTAGCGCTCCTGCGCCGAAAATGAACGGGGCTAAGTAAGTCACCGAAGCTGTGGACTTACATTTATGTAAGTGGTAGAGGAGCGTTCTGTATAGGGAGAAGCATTAGCGGCAAGCAGATGTGGACAGTACAGAAGTGAGAATGTCGGCTTAAGTAGCGAAAATATATGTGAGAATCATATACCCCGAAAGCCCAAGGGTTTCTTCGGAAGGCTCGTCCGCGAAGAGTTAGTCGGGACCTAAGGCGAGGCCGAAAGGCGTAGTCGATGGATACAGGGTGAATATTCCCTGACTATTACATCGGAGCAATTAACGGGACGCATGAAAAATAACCACGCCCTAATTGGATTGGGAGGAGTCTAAGGACTTCGTGTGGTAAAGTTAGTGCCAAGAAAAGCGTTAATTGTGTTGAAAATGTAGTACCCGTACCCGAAACCGACACAGGTGGGCAGGTAGAGAATACTAAGGGGCGCGAGATAACTCTCTCTAAGGAACTCGGCAAAATGACCCCGTAACTTCGGGAGAAGGGGTGCCACCGAGAGGTGGTTGCAATAAAGAGGCCCAGGCGACTGTTTACCAAAAACATAGGTCTCTGCTAACTCGTAAGAGGATGTATAGGGGCTGACGCCTGCCCAGTGCCGGAAGGTTAAGGAAGTTGGTCAGAGCTTTCGGGCTTGAAGCTAACGACTGAAGCCCCGGTGAACGGCGGCCGTAACTATAACGGTCCTAAGGTAGCGAAATTCCTTGTCGGGTAAGTTCCGACCCGCACGAAAGGCGTAACGATCTGGGCGCTGTCTCGGAGAGAGGCTCGGCGAAATAGGATTGTCTGTGAAGATACGGACTACCTACACTTGGACAGAAAGACCCTATGAAGCTTTACTATAGCCTGGAATTGGGTTCGGGCTTCGCTTGCGCAGAATAGGTGGGAGACGTTGAACATAGCCTTGTGGGGTTATGGGAGTCATCGGTGAGATACCACTCTAGCGAGGCTAGAATTCTAACTTGAGCCCTAATCGGGTTGAAGAACAGTTTCAGGTGGGTAGTTTGACTGGGGCGGTCGCCTCCAAAAAGGTAACGGAGGCGCACAAAGGTTCCCTCAGGCTGGATGGAAATCAGCCAAAGAGTGCAAAGGCAGAAGGGAGCTTGACTGCGAGAGAGACAACTCAAGCAGGGTGGAAACACGGTCTTAGTGATCCGACGGTGCTGCGTGGAAAGGCCGTCGCTCAACGGATAAAAGTTACTCTAGGGATAACAGGCTGATCTCCCCCAAGAGTTCACATCGACGGGGAGGTTTGGCACCTCGATGTCGGCTCATCGCAACCTGGGGCTGAAGTAGGTCCCAAGGGTTGGGCTGTTCGCCCATTAAAGCGGTACGTGAGCTGGGTTCAGAACGTCGTGAGACAGTTCGGTCCATATCCGGTGTAGGCGCAAGAGTATTGAGAGGAGTCTTCCTTAGTACGAGAGGACCGGGAAGAACGCACCGCTGGTGTACCAGTTATCGTGCCAACGGTAAACGCTGGGTAGCCAAGTGCGGAGAGGATAACCGCTGAAAGCATCTAAGTGGGAAGCCCACCTCAAGATGAGTACTCTCATGACATAAGTCAGTAAGGTCACGGGAAGAACACCCGTTAATAGGCGTTAGGTGGAAGAGCAGCAATGTTTGTAGCCGAGGCGTGCTAACAGACCGAGGGCTTGACCAATCAACTAACTCTACTACTAAACCTCAAATTAATTACCACGTTTAATTATTAGCTTAAAAATCACTTTATCATTTAGATTTATGCAGTCTTGAGGGTACTTAATCATCAATTAATCGTATCCAACCGATATTCCTGGTGTTTTTAGCGTAGCGGAACCACTTCGATTCCATCCCGAACTCGACTGTGAAACGTTGTAGCGGCGAAGATACTTGGGGGGTAGCCCCCCGGGAAAATAGCTCAATGCCAGGTTCTCTTTCTTTCCATGATCATCCAAAACCACTAACTAAGTATATTTAGTTAGTGGTTTTTTAGTTTTATTTCTGTATACGCTCTCGGCTTGCACTTGTTGCATTGAGTGTATCCTTGTTTGACGCGGGCAGATGCGGCAAAAAGAATGTCCTTCTCGAAAAGTCTCGCGCCCTCTTAGCTTGACGTGCTTGGCAATACGGTGTCGGACTTCTTACTTAGACAGCTAAAAAATATTGCCCATCAAAAAAAAATACTAATTAAAAGTCCGCACTCAAAGGAGTTCTGGGGAAAGGAATTACATCGCGAATATTAGTCATTCCTGTCATAAACTGTACTAATCTTTCAAAGCCCAAGCCAAAGCCAGCATGTGGAACAGTACCATAACGACGTAAATCTAAATACCACCAAATATCATCTGCTTCGATATTCATTTCTTTAATGCGTTTTGATAAAACATCCAACCTTTCCTCTCGTTGCGATCCGCCAATAATTTCTCCAATACCTGGGGCTAAAACATCCATTGCCGAAACGGTTTTTTCGCCTTCATCTAGCCGCATGTAGAAAGCTTTAATCTCTTTGGGATAATTAGTAACAATTACAGGCTTTTTAAATAAATCTTCGGCTAGATAGCGTTCGTGTTCCGACTGCATATCAATGCCCCACTCAACAGGAAACTCAAATTTTTTATCGGCTTTTTCCAATAGAGAGATAGCTTTTGTGTAGGTGACTCGTTCAAATTCATTATTAATAATAGTGTCTGCATTAGCCAATACTGACTTATCCACCCACTTATTAAAAAACTCGATGTCATCAGGACATTTGTTCATCACATATTTAAAGACGTATTTAAGAAATTCTTCAGCTAGGTTTTGATCTCCTTCTAGATCGCAAAAAGCCATCTCAGGTTCAACCATCCAAAACTCAGCTAAATGACGAGAAGTATTAGAATTTTCAGCACGAAAAGTAGGACCAAAAGTATAGACATTCTGAAAAGCCATTGCCATTACTTCTGCTTGTAGTTGTCCGCTTACTGTCAAATAGGCTGGTTTGCCAAAAAAGTCCTGACTATAATTTACTTTGCCCTGTTCGTTTTTAGGTAGATTATTAAGATCGAAATTGGTAACTGTAAATAGTTCTCCCGCACCTTCGCAGTCACTAGCGGTAATAATGGGGCTATGTATCCACAAAAATTCTTTTTCTTGGAAAAACTGATGAATTGCGCTGGCGCAAGCATTTCTGACACGAAACACCGCCCCAAGAGTATTGGTACGCGATCGCAAGTGACTAATAGTACGTAAAAATTCAAAAGAATGACGTTTTTTTTGTAGAGGATAAGTTTCAGGATCGGCAGTACCATAAACGATTATAGATTCTCCCTTCATTTCTATTTGCTGTCCTTTACCTGGAGAATCAACTAATTCTCCAGTGATTTCTACCGAAGCACCAGTACTAATTTGCTTTAAGATATCTTCGTAATCTGGCAAGTCAGCATCTAGAACAGCCTGTAAACCTGCCAAAGAAGAACCATCATTGACTTCCACAAAAGAAAACTTTTTTAATTCTCTTTTGGTACGCACCCAGCCTTTAATTGTGACTGATTCCCCCGCTTGACCATTTTTTAAAACATCTGCAACTCGTCTAGTTACCATATAGCCTCTAATTCATACTTATTACCCCAGTTATTTTATCGAATTTGATCAAAATTAAACCTTTATATAAATGAAGCTAATCGCTTTTTATGTATACACTGTTTTTGTCTCTGGTTGGTATGGCGATCAATCAACTCCCACTGTTCGGGGGTAATTTTCCTACCTCCCCAAATTACTTGAGGCATAGCAGATGTATAGCAAAAAGTTATCGAGAATCTTTCATAATCTGTAGGAGGTTGGGCGCGATGAAAAACATTGCTGGTATCGCTAATTACTACCGAACCAACTTTACCTAAACAAGCAGTCCAATCTGACTTGCGTACTACCGTTGCCATTTCTTCATCAGAAATATAGCCCAAGTTATAATAATTTAGTTTTTTGATGGCTTCTAAGGTAATGTTTCGCTCAATATAGTTATACGGGCCACCTTCTGCAACAACGTTATTCAAATAAATAATTATTTTTATAATGCGACGATCTTCCCAATCTATATGCCATCTCCTAACACCAGAATATTTACCATCTGCAATACTTTTGCGCATAGCGTATCCCTGATGCAAAATTGGCAACCCAATATAGTTTTCAACTATGTTTAGCAATTTTGGTTCTAATGCCCAAAGCAAGATTTCGGGAAATTCTCTCAAGTCATCAGGGCCAGAACCAACTTCGCACCCATTATTACCGACTACGCTGATAACGGATGTTTTAAGCCTGTCTGCTAGGGAAAAAGCAGTAGACATCATATCATCTGTAGAAGCTAACCCTAACTCTTCAATGGGAATTATACAAGTTCCTTTTGTTTTTAGCGTATTCACAACTAATGTTCCCACGTCATCTAGTTCTGGTAAGAATTTGGCGTGGTTACTTATGGCTTTTTGATAGACATGATCCTTGATCGCTTGAAGGGGGGGGATTTTATAAATCTCTCGCTTCAAGCGATGAGGGATGTTTTTTACTTTGTTGGTAAAAAACGATAAATTATTATTAGACAGCTTCATGAGTGTATATAGGAGCATTTATAAGTCAATAGAATTAGTTTTAAAATTTAAAAGAGTTAATAATAACTACATTAATTAAGCTTAAATTTTAGATCTATTAGAGTTATTGCAAAGGTATACATATTGTATTTACTTATAGCAACTAAGATATCAAACATATATATGTTTATCGGTGATCGCCGACCCTCTTTATCAAAGCTTTGCAAAGGTTTTAATCAAATTGATACAAAAAAGACACAATTTAAGCAAGTCTATCTATAGATAATAGTACTGTATACTACATTGTACTCCTTATTTTTGTGCTTATGTAAATTCTTCGTTTTGAATTTCGCAATTAATCTTATTTAACGCAATAGCTTGGTAGTAAGCAAACTCTGAAAATACGTAATAATTGACTTGACGAATTAGAAAAAGATCGATTACAACCTTGGAATAAAGTTTTTCGGCTTTATCCATCAGTCCGCTTTTGAGTAAGGAGTCTGCGTGTATAGGTCGCGGTATCCTTGTCCTCAAGTGTTCTATAAGAATACACCTGCAGGCATAGCTTTTTGTCACTGTTAAAAAAGGAAACTTGTTTGCAAGATAAGATATTAGAAATTTATATTTCTTTAAATGAATTTAAAATTCAAGTTAAATTTTAATTTAATAATTAGATCAAAGTTTCTTAATTACTAAATTTGTTTTTGTTATAATAACTAGTTAAATTGAGTAGTATTAACCATTCCCAAGACCTGGCAATGGTTAAACCGAAAAACTTTGGTTTAACCATCATTATATGTAACTCGATTTATGAAATTTGTGTACTGTTTGCCAAAAGGTCTTTTGACGATGGTTACTGCTATTGGTATTACTAGTGTTTTTCTAGCTTCCCCTGTATATGCCGATCGATCTATTGCTACAGATACCATAGATAATACTTTGGATTCATTAGAGCTTCCTATACCTGTTTTTGATGATTATAATCCTGGTATTTGTTCTGATCGCTTGGAATCTGCGATTGATAGCATTATAGAGCGCCCTGAAATAAGTAAAGGTAAGTGGGCGATCTTGGTTCAATCATTGGGAGGCAGCAATATATATAGTCTTAATCCTGATTCGTATATGGTTCCTGCTTCTAATATGAAGCTTTTAGTCACCGCTGCAGCTTTACAAAAGCTAGATCCTAATGGAAGAATTCGCTCAACATCAATTAGAAATTGGATCTTGATAACTAACCTAAGAAGTAATAATGCTTATGCCAATGTTTTGTTGAGATATTTGGGTGGTTCTGATTCAGTTCAACAGGCTTTGACAGGCTTGGGAGTAGATGTAAATGGATATCGTCTGCGAGATGGTTCTGGATTGTCTCGCAATAATTTGGCTACTCCTAGAACTCTGGTTTCTACATTAAAAGCAATGTATAACGCTAGGGGAAATGATGTCTTTTTAGCTTCTTTACCCGTAGCTGGAATTAGCGGTACGCTCAAAAATAGAATGCGCCACACGACAGCAGAAGGAACAGTTAGAGCTAAAACAGGAACTCTACGAGGAGTCAGAGCGTTGTCGGGATACATTAATCATCCAGAGTACTCTACCCTTACCTTTAGTATTATTACCAATCAATCAACTTATCAATCAAGCTACTCGGTAGTTAAAGCAATTGATGAAATCGTACTGCAATTGAGTACTTTTTCTAAGTGTAAATAAAAATAAATATTACCAAAATTACTAATAATATTAAGCAATATTACAATATTGACGTCATAACGTCTTACTGTCTTGACAGATAGAATTAGGATCGGTAAATTACATACATACCCGGGTAATTATTAAATTTAGTGATATGCAAAGTAAGCAGAAAGTAACTTTATATATACCTCCAGAACTGCATAGGAGACTGAAGATCAAAGCTGCGGTTGATGTAGAATCAATGTCTGCTCTCGTAGAAAAAGCGATCGCATTTTATATGCAGCATCCAGAGAAAGTCGAAGAGGTTGAAGCTCTTGTTCAGGGCAAAACTCATCAGGTGCATTTTTGTCCAGAATGCGATTCGGCACTAGTGGTACGAGATGGAGATTTAGTTTCTCTAAGTAACCATAGTAGTGTTATAGCTGATGATATACCGCTGAAAGTTTCAGACCAAGCCGAAGATTCTCCAGAATCAAGCGAGGAAGAATTAGTGTCCTGTTTATAAGCTTATTTGTCAATAGCCGAGTTTAAAAAACTTTAATAGAGCCAATACCTCCAGCAGGGTCGATATTATGAAAGAAGAGCTAAACATTCTGGTACAAGCTCAGTACCCTTTGATCTATTTAATTACACCAGAGGAAGAACGAGCAGAACAGGCAATCGAGAAAATTGCTAAAGAGAATACAGACTATAGGCGTGTATTCGTTTGGACTGTCACCAGAGGGATGGTCGAATACAGTCAACCTCGCTCCTCTACCCAACATAATACTGTATCCCCAGAAGCTGCGATCGAGTGGACAATTCGACAAAAAGAAGGTGGAATTTATATATTCAAAGATCTCCATCCTTTTATTGAAGGTCCTGTAATTACTAGATGGCTGAGAGATGCGATCGCATCTTTCAAAGGTTCTGATAAAGTTATTATCTTAATGTCTCCTGTGCAAACCTTACCCATAGAACTGGAGAAGGAAGTTGCCGTATTAGATTATCCCCTGCCAAATCTAGCAGAATTAAACGAAGTTTTATCTGCCAGACTTGCTAAAAGTCGGACTAAGCGTTTAGATACGGAAACTAGAGAAAAACTGCTCAAAGCCGCCCTTGGTCTGACCAAAGATGAAGCCGAGAAAGTGTATCGCAAGGCACAGGTTACAGCAGGTCAACTAACAGAAAGCGAAGTTGAAATTGTTTTATCAGAAAAGAAACAGTTGATTCGTCGTAACGGTATCTTAGAATATATCGAAGAAGACGAAACTATTGATTCGGTTGGAGGCTTAGAAGAGCTAAAACGCTGGCTCAAGCAACGCTCTAACGCTTTTACCGAAAGAGCTAGAGAATATGGATTGCCTCAACCAAAAGGAATGTTAATTTTAGGTGTTCCTGGCTGTGGGAAATCATTAATTGCCAAAACCACTTCTAGACTATGGGGGTTACCCTTGTTGCGTCTTGATATGGGTAGAGTATATGATGGCTCTACTGTTGGTCGCTCTGAAGCCAATCTACGCAGCGCACTTAAAACTGCAGAATCTATTTCTCCTGTAATTCTCTTTATAGATGAATTAGATAAGGCTTTCGCTGGAGGCGGTGGTTCAGGTGATTCTGATGGTGGTACTTCAGGTCGTATCTTTGGTTCTTTTCTAACTTGGATGCAAGAAAAAAAATCTCCCGTGTTTGTCATGGCGACAGCTAACCGTGTAGAAAGACTACCTGGAGAATTTTTACGAAAAGGAAGATTTGATGAAATATTCTTTGTGGATTTACCAAGTTCTGCAGAGAGACAAGCTATTTTTGAGATACATCTTGGTAAACGACGTTCGGATATCAATCGCTTCGATCTAGAACAGTTAACCAAAGTATCAGACGGTTTTTCCGGTGCAGAGATCGAGCAAGCCATTATCGCTGCAATGTATGATGCTTTTGCTCAAGATAGGGAGTTTACGCAGCTAGACATCATTGCTGCAATTAAAGCTACCTTGCCTCTATCTCGGACAATGACTGAACAGGTAACAGCCCTAAGGGATTGGGCTGGGCAAAGAGCCAGACCTGCTTCAGCCTCCGTTGCTGAATATCAGCGACTGGAGTTTTAACAGGCTTTCTTTCGTAGGTCACGTTACACAATGTGATTCGCGGAAGCAGAGGCTAGCACTCTTATTGCTAGCAGTTTTCTAAAATAATTCGTTCTATACTAAGTTTAGACGGTTATTAATTTTAAAGTTGTTGTTTACTTCTCTTCTACTGGAGGAAATCTAATGTCTCATTTTAGTACTCTACGCACCAAAATCAGCGATTCTGCAATTCTAGTTAATTCTCTTCGCGATCTTGGTATCAACGTTCAAACTAACGCTGACGTTCGCGGTTACAACGGTCAAAGACTTCGTGCTGATATCGTTGCTATCCTAGAAGGCGAGTACGATCTAGGTTGGTCTGAAAATAGTGATGGTACTTTCGATTTGATTGCCGATCTTTGGGGTGTTGCTAAAAAGCACAACCAGACTGAGTTAATCAACTCTATTAATCAAAAATACGCTGTTAACAAAACTTTGTCTGAAGTCAAACAGCGTGGTTTACAGAATGCCAATGTCAAATTAGTTCTTCAGTAACATCAAGAAACTAATTTTAAGATAAAGCGCGTTCCCAAGCATTGAGGGTTGGTATCAACTTACCAGCCCTTTTTTATTGTGTCTTATCGTGTCTTTAATTTTTGTCTCGTCTGAGTTTTTTGTTAGGCGAGCTTTTGCATTTTGAGATAATACTGAATAAAATCACAACATTATACATATTAGTATTTAAAAAAATGCCAGAAATTATAATTATTGATACCAGAAAACCACAGGAAACCAAGTCAGTTTTACTTGTTCCCGAACAACAGCTAAACCAAGAATGTCTGATAGGTAGAGACGACCGCTGTTGTATTGTGCTACAGGATTCCTTAACTAGCCGTACTCACGGCAAAATCACCTTTCGTGAAGGTAATTACTATTACTCCGATTTAGGCAGTAGAAACGGTTCAAAAGTCAATAATATAGATACTCAGCTCAATCAAGAATATTTACTCAAGCCCTCCGATACGATCGCAATGGGCAACCATTTACTTTGGATCAAAGCGATCGCCAGAAAAAAATCTTCGGCTGCGTCTCCAACCTTAACTCCTAGTCACTATATGCCTTTGGCAGTGATCGATACTAGTAGCCTAGAAACTTGGACTCAGGGAACAAAACAGGTTAAATGTGCGCAGATTGTTGATGAAACTGCCGATGCCAAAACTTTTATCTTTATTTGCGAGCCACCAGTCAAATTTGACTATCAACCAGGACAGTTTGTCACCCTTGGTTTAAATATTAACGGCAAAAATATTAAATGTTCTTATTCCATTTCTTCTACTCCTTCTCGTCCTCACAGTCTTGAAATTACGGTCAAACGCTCTGCTCAGGGGAATCAACCCAATGCTCCGCAGGGTTTAGTTAGTAATTGGCTACACGATAACCTGAGAGTTGGCAGTCAAATAAAAATTTATGCACCAATGGGTAAGTTTACCAACTTTGCTCATCCTTCTGCCAAAGTTTTATTGATCTCCGCAGATAATGGAATTGCGCCAATGATGTCGATGTCTCGCTGGATTTGCGATACTGTATCGAAGGTAGATACGGTTTTTCTTCATAGTGCGCCCAGTCCCCAAGATATTATTTTCCGTCAAGAGTTAGAAATGATGACCGCTCGTTATCCTAACTTTAAGCTAGCAATTACCGTTACCCGTCCCGTACCAGGTCAACCTTGGTATGGATATACTGGTCAGATTGACGAAAATATGTTGTCTGCGATCGCTGCTGATTATAAAGAACGGACTGTCTATGTTTCTGGGTCAGAGTCTTTTATCGAAGTAACCAAAGAATTGCTGCAAAAGCTCAATTTTCCTATGGAAAACTACTATGAGGAAAGTTTGGCTGGAGCTAAAAAGAAAGCTACTCCTACAGTCCCCGCAGGCGAGCAACCCATTCTAAAGGAAGACGCGAGCGATAATAACGATATAGCCACTCTAGGCACATCTATTATTCAACCAGCAAATCCACCTAACGCAAAACCTGTATCCAATCCAACAACCCTATCTGTACCAACACCTAACCCAAAACCTGCACCCGATTCGACAACTCTATCTGTACCAACACCTAACCCAAAACCTGCACCCGATTCGACAACTCTATCTGTACCAACACCTAACCCAAAACCTGCACCCGATTCGACAACCCTGTCTGTACCAACTCCTAACCCAAAACCTGTATCTGATCCAACAACCCTATCTGTACCAACTCCTAACCCAAAACCTGCACCACCACCTATATCTACACCAATTACTCCACCAACAGTATCGCCTACTTCGATAGTTGGTTTTGATTCTCCGCCACCTGTAGCTGCTTCAGCACCATCATCCACACCAACTTCAACTTCATCTAGTTCTGTGATTGTCTTATCTAAATCTGGACAAGAAATATCTTGTGATGGAGAAGAAGCAATTTTAGATGTAGCTGAGGCAGAAGGTGCAGACTTACCTTTTGGCTGTCGTATGGGAGCTTGTGGAGCTTGCAAAGTTAGGAAGATTGAAGGTAAAGTGATTTATGACGATGATATTGATTGTGAAGATGGCTTTGTTTATACCTGTATAGCTCGCCCCGTAGGTAAAGTAACGATCGAAGCTTAATATTATACTGAACTCATTCAGCAGGAGAGTAAATCTCATGTCAGCGATGACGTGATGCTCGCTTTCTAATCAGTGAATTGAAAGTCGGGTTAGTTCACATTCAATTGTTCAATATCGACATTTCAATTGATCGTGTCGCTCTAAAATTGAAAAATTCCTAATTTCCACTGCGTCCTTTAGAACACGACGGCTCAAAGAAACTAACCAACCTTCTCTTATTCAATAGTATGGTTGAATATACTCGTAAAATAGCAATATTTTAAAAACAATTTGAAAAACAAAAAAAGTATCGAGATTGATTTCTAGCGACTAAACCCAATACGGAGTTACTCGCAAATGTCTCGCCCCCTCAACAGCCGCTACAACGCCTTAAAACCGCACAAAGCGCTGTCTCGCACTGTGTTAAATGATAAATATTAAATGAAATGGCAGAGTATACAAACTTCGATCGCGCTTCTGTAGTTGAAGCCAAAACCATTAGACCAATTGCAGCAAGTTCGATCTACGGTCTGGTTTTTCATGAAGGCTTGATTTGGGCGATCGATTCCCACAACGGCTATTTATTACAAATCGATCCTGAAACTAATAATACTAAGATTCTTAATACTCATTATTGTGCCGACTTTATTGGAGCGACGGGTTTAGCTATTACTGATGAAGTACTTTGGTTTACCAATAGAGAATGTGTTTATTGTTGTTCCTTAGTTACCAAAGACTTTGAACCCCAATTATTTCTACGTCTGCGAGACGATATTGACGGAATTGCGGTCTGGAAATCCACTATTTATCTTACCTGTCAAAAACAAGAAAAAATATTTATTTACGATCGCGATAGCCTAGAAAGAATTACCCATTTCTACGCTCCTGGGATTGGGTTAGAAAACATTACCCTAAAAGAAGAAGAGATTTGGCTGACGGATACCCTCGAACAAACTGTCTATTGTTTAGATAGAGCGACAGGAGAAACAATCTTTAGTATTTTGACTCCCTTTGCATCTCCCACTGGTTTAGCTTTTAAGACTGAGGCAGATCATACGGATACTTTATATGTAGCCTATGCTGATCGCGAGGTATACATTCGCGACAATCCTAATGCAGAACCAAATTACGAGTTACAGTATCGCGACAACACTTTTATTCATCCTCTTCATTTTTATTACGATCGAGAGGGTAAATATGCTCTGTCTAACGGTTATTTGGTAGAGATGTCCTATACCGAGGAAATCTCTCCTCTAGACCATACGGAAATTAAAGATCTCGCTTGGCGCATGGCGTTACCTGCCGAGACAGATAGACAAAAAATCAGAGAAGTTCAGGCGATTGGGCTGCCTTTTGAAGAAGAAGTAAAAGATGGACAAAGAATTGCAATCTTTAAGTTCGATAATTTTAATTCACAACAGCGTTATATCTTTGGCTGGAAAGCAATTTTAGAAGTTTGGAGTATTAAATATCAAATTATACCTACTGATTGTGAAGACAATAATCAACTTCTTAGTGTAGAACATCAACAAAAGTATCTTACCGATAATGACAACCTAGCAATGGATACCGAGATCATTAAGGAAGCTGCCAAGACAGCGATTGGTTCGGAAACTAATTTATTACGCCAAGTTTATAGTATTCGTAACTATGTCTACGATAAACTTTCCTACGGCATCAAACCCCATATCGATCCCCCTGATACCGTTCTGCGACGCGGTGTAGGTTCGTGTGGAGAGTATCTTGGTTTGCTTTTGGCTTTGTGCCGTCTCAATGGCATTGCCTGCCGTACTGTAGGCAGATATAAATGTCCAGGCGATCCTCTCAAACGTAATATCCCTCTACAGCCAGATTTTAATCATGTGTGGATGGAGTTTTACCTTCCTAGCTACGGCTGGCTACCAATGGAATCCAATCCTGACGATCTTTTTGAAGGTGGTCCTTATCCCACCCGCTTTTTTATGGGATTAGCTTGGTATCACGCCGAAATGGCAAAAGATACTAGTTTTGAAGTGATTACCAGTGATGGAGTAAAAATTGAAAAAGAGGTGGTTTCCATTGGCGAATTAGCAATCAATCATATCCGATTTGTCATCTTAGAAGAACTTAAACCAGGTAATAATATTTCCTAATTCTTTACTGGCGATCGCACCAAATCACCCTGCTGAGATCGATTAACCATAACCGTGTAACTTATCTACCAATAAATTAGTTAACATATAGAGCAAATATGTAAAGTTTTATTGATAATTGGTTATGGCTACTGGGCAAGATACGTTGTGGGAAAAGTTTTTACAGCCATTATTTGGGCTAGCGATCGATCGCCAGGAATTAAAAAAATTATCTGAAAGCATCGATTGGTCACGAGAATGCGATCGCCTGCAATCGGCTAATCTTATTTATCCTGAATATTATCTGTCGCAAAATTTCCACGGAATTGAAGGTGGTTATCTAACCTCTGGGGCAGCCGTTACCTACGATCCCGTAACTAAATATGTCTTAGCCCCCAATGAAACTTGGAACAGAGAAGCAGCAATCAAAGCGGTCACAGGAAGTCCCCGCAAAATTCTCGATCTTGGCTGCGGTACTGGTTCAACTACCTTAATGCTCAAGCAAGCTTTTCCTCACGCGGAAGTTATCGGATTGGATTTATCGCCTCAGATGCTCGTAATTGCTGAGTATAAAGCCAAACAAGCAGCATTAGATATTCAATGGCAACACGGGTTAGCCGAAGCAACCAAGTTTGCTGATGGGGAATTTGATTTAGTTACCGCCTCTCTTCTGTTTCATGAAACCCCTACCCAGATCGCTCAAGCCATTCTCCAAGAAGGATATCGCTTACTGCGATCTCAAGGGCAAATTATTATCTTAGATGGTCATCAAAAAACTTTGCGTCATACTTCTTGGCTGACAGAAGTCTTTGAAGAACCCTATATCAAAGAATATGCCGCAGGTAGCGTTGATGCTTGGATGGGTGCAGCAGGCTTTAATCAGGTAACAACTGAAGATGTTTGGTGGACAAACCAACTAAGTACGGGGGTAAAATCAGCTATGAACTGATTTTCTTTTGAGGATCGAGGTCATTGTGTTTTTATTTTTGGATAATATATGGGTTTAGAAGCTGTTTTTCTGAATTTTAGCGGTGTAATCATTGACGATGAGGCAATTAATCAGGTACTAATTGCCGAAATAATGCTCAGTGAGAATTTAAGAGCAGATGATGCTGAATATACTCAATATTGTCGAGGTAGAAGCGATCGCGCTTGTTTAAAAGATCTTTTGGCTAATCGGGGTCGAATACTCTCTGATAGTTATCTCGATCGGCTATTAGCAGACAAGAAGAAAGCCTATCGAGAACAAATAGACCAGCTACCAGACTTACCGATATCAGCCCAGTTGACTGATTTTCTAACTCAATTAAAATCTCAAGAAATTGCTGTCGGGCTAGTAACGGGTACGCCCAGATCGGAGGTTGAATATATTTTACAAAAAACTAAGTTGGCTCAATATTTTTCAACTATTGTAGCGGGAGACGATCTAATATCTAGTAAGCCTGAACCAGAACCCTATTTATTAGCGGTAGAAAATCTTAGCCTACAACCATCTCAGTGTCTGGCAATTGAAGATAATCCTGTAGGTATTCAAGCAGCTAAACGAGCTAATATACAGGTAGTTGGAATTGCCAATATTTATCCCCTTCATATGTTGCAACGTCAAGCCAACTGGACGGTTGACGATTTTAGGGAAATTGAGTTAGACCGAGTAGATCAGGTACTTTCGCGATCTTAGTTGATTTATTTCTATTTTATTTAGCCAAAACCAATAGAGTCAAAAGCCTTAAGTAATTGAGGAGCAATCCCTGGCGACCAATTTCCCTCACAAGCGCGATTGCTATTTATAATTAAGCGTAAAGTGTAGCTATGGGAATAACCTGTAACTTCCATCCACAAGAGATCGGTTTCTGCTTCACAGCTTATTTTTTCTTCGTCCATTAATTCTTCTGTCATCTGGTTCATGGTGTCTACCAGTTGAGACAACAAACGATAGAAGTCTTTTAATTCTTCTAAGGTTAGTTCAAATGCCCAGTCCTCTGCACCAACTAAGCCTTGATATTTTTTGGCACTGTGGGGATGCCAACCAACACGCCAGCCATCCCCACTCTTAGTAATACGTTCCAAATGTTTAGTTGGTAATGTTAGTCTCCAATAATTTCGGGCTGAGTTAATTCGTCAGACATTTCAATAATGGCTCGAATCACAGGCTTCATGGTGGGGTCATCAAAATTTTCTAACTCTTCATAGCGACGACGTTTAGCACGATTGGCTACTTGAACAGTAATACGATAACGATTAGAAGCAGCAGATACTAACTCCTCTGAGCGATACATAATCTGGGAGGAGTCGAAAGAACTTTTTCTTTGCATTAATAACGATACCTTTTACTTGAGAAAAATTGCAGCAATCACCGCAATACTATATCTTATCAAAAACTTGATTCTGCTTGAAAATTTATAGATCTAAAAATAAAGCGATCGCTCACTTAAAACATAAATATATTACAAATATTAAGCTGTTTCAAGGTTGTAATGTGACGTCAGTTTTTCTGAATCTGGCTTTAATCCCCCACAAGGCTTTAAACTGAGATTTGCAGAGAATTTTAAAATATTTTTTAGATCGTGCGAAAAATAGTTATAGCTGGCAATTGGAAAATGCACAAAAATCAGGAACAATCCTTGAAATTTGTGCAAGAATTTAAATCAGAAGTCGACAATACAGTTGAAGGTCGTGAAATCGTGTTGTGCGCGCCGTTTACTTCTTTAACAGTCATGTCCAAAAACTTGCATGGTAGTAGAATCATGCTGGGAGCGCAAAACATTCATTGGGAAAGTGAGGGAGCTTATACGGGTGAAATCTCTGGGGAGATGCTCCAAGAAACAGGTATCAAATACGTTATTGTCGGTCATAGTGAAAGAAGACAATATTTTGGGGAAACAGACAAAACAGTAAACTTGCGTTTAAAAGCTGCTCAAAAACACGGATTTTCGCCGATCCTTTGTGTTGGTGAAACTAAAGAGCAAAGAGATGCGGGTGAAACAGAAAATATTATTATCAATCAATTAAAAGAAGATTTGGTCGGAGTAGATCAAAATAATCTGGTAATTGCCTATGAGCCGATCTGGGCTATTGGAACAGGCGACACTTGTGAATCAAACGAAGCTAATCGAGTTATTGGGGTGATTAGAGAGCAATTAGATAACAAGAATGTCTCGATCCAATATGGTGGCTCTGTAAAACCGAGTAATGTGGATGAAATTATGAGTCAGCCTGAGATTGATGGAGCATTAGTAGGTGGAGCTAGTTTGGAAGCGACCAACTTTGCTCGTATCGTTAATTATCAGTAACAATGTGTTCGGTTTATATCAGTTTCGTTGAAAGGTTAATAGCTATAAGCTATTAACCTTTAGGCTGTAAGCTTCTGACTTTAACTGACTTTTAATAGTAATTATTTTTCTAGTAACTAAACCTGTCTTGAAAATAGACAGGTTTTTAAATCTCAGACAGAATTATTTATTTTTGATTTTTTACTCATTTAGAATTTTTGATACGATCTCTTTTATTTTTTGTTTTTGTTCTTCGTCGTATTGCCAATGCTCCAAAAAAACTTGATATTCTCCCGTTCCTGTTAAGATTGCATTTTTGAGGTTTTTTAATTCTTCAACAATAGCGTTATCGTCCATTTTCTTGATTAAATTTTCAGTACGTTGACTAACTCTTTGTGAAGCTTGAGCATTACTTAAATCACTATTGCATTTGTGAAAAAGTACCATAGCAGAAGACATAGCAAGGTTTTTAACTAGTAATTTACTAGTTATCTCAATAGAACTTTTTAACCCATTTATAATCCCTTGAGATGGGCGATCTGATAAAGGCAAATCGCTAGTAAGATACGCTACAAAAAAGCCTCTACCTCCACTTTTAGTATTAACTATGATTGAAACTTCATTTTGGATCTCCAGTTCATCTAATTCTTCATTTTCAATTTTGTTGATTAACGCTTGAGTAGCTTTAATAGATTGCGGAAAAGATAACAATTTATTTGCCATAGTTTTAAAATTTAGGTGAATGATTGTTAGATAGACGATATTTTGTCTATTAAATTTGGAACATGATAATACCTTCTTTTGTACTAATACTAATCAACTCTTCGGGAGAGTGAAAGAGTTCAAAAAGAAACTGTAGTAGCAAAAAAGCCTGCTAAGGCAGAAGCTACAGCAGAGGTGAAGGTAATAGCGAACATCCAGTAAGCAGCAGTAGAGATCGCTTTTCTCGCTGTTTCTACTTGCTGTAAGGTTTGTTGTTTAAAATTTTCTGCCCGTCGGTCTACTGACTGCTGTACAGTGTCAACTTGCTGTGCAACATAATCCTGTATTCCCTGAATCTGCTCGGAAGTGGAATCATAAAATATTTCATTACTCTCCATAATTGTTGATAGGGTTTGGTGACTCAATTCTCCTAAGCGATCGCTTAATTGTTCTATGGGTATCTCGGCAATTGTTTGCTGCCATGAATCAGTCCAAGATTGAAAATCAAAATTAGTCAGGCTATCTTTAACTTTTTCGTAATCGAGATGCCATAAATTGAGGGAGTTAAAAGATTCCCCCAGGCGATCAAGTAGATCTTGAACCAATTCGTTGGTTTGCTCTTGCTGGGTTTTAATTTCTGCCGATAGTCGCTCAATAATAGCTATAGAGCGATCGCGAGTTTGTTCTATCTCAATGGGAGTAAGATCTGCTCTAGAATCAAGAGAGCGAGTAACATTTTCTAGAGTTGATTCTAATTGAGATGCGAGATTATCGGCAGTGGTATCTTCCTCTGAATCGAACTGGATTTTTGAGCGATTAAAAATACCTTTAAGCTCTTGTTCGAGACGTTCTGAAGTGAATTCAAGTTTATTACTGTAACGGAAAAAATCTTCAAGTTCTGCAACCGTATCTTTTGCCCCCTGGGAAGTTCGTTTTGCCCAACGTCTGGGATATTTAATCAGCTTACGGGTTGCTTCTCGTACTTGTTTAATTGTCTGTAGAATTTGGGTTTCGCTAGAATTTTGAGTGTGTTTGAGCTTGGTTTCAATTTCTTGCCAGTTAACCTTAGTTAGTTGCCGATCTACTAGGGTTTGAGTTTTTTGCCGATCGAGATTTAATCGTGGTAGCAAGTCTGCTTCTATTGTGGCTAAATCTGGATTTTGCTCGATCGCCTGATATAAATAATCGATTAAATTTTCACTTAATGATTTAGTGTTTGTTTCTAATTGAGAAGCTTCTGGAGTTGGAGATTTATCTGATTTTCGCCACTTGGTTTCTATTTGAGTAACAATAGCTTTAAGCTGCGACACATCTAATCCTTTACGTTTTTCTAATGTTTTTACCAACTCAGCCCACTCTATATCTGGCAATTGCTGCCGTACTGATGGTAAAAGTTCCCCTGCCTCTTGCTCTAATTGTTCTAACTTGGCATCGATCTTAGCTGGGGTTAAAAGATCTAGGTTGGTGTAACGCAGATATGATTCTAGTTTCTGCTGTAACTCTTTGGCAATAGATGCCATTTGAGCTTGCCAGTCTGCTACTTTCTTCAGCCTTAGGCGATCGCCCAAGTTGGCTAACCGTTCTGCTATTTGCTTTAGTTGACTAGGTTCTAAATCTTCTCTTGGCTTTAACCAGCTATGCCAATCAAGTTCCTGCCAATTTGATAAAAATTGAGTTAGTACCTCTGCTTTAACCTCAGATTTAATTAAGAGCTGTTCGAGCTGTGATGGCAAATCATCTCCTTGCAGTTCGGTTAATTTTGCTGTTTGTAAGTAATTCTGAAGTAGTTCCCCTAATTGCTGGTTTGGTTCTGGTAATTCTGCTTGCTCTAGGGTTGCTAGAACCTCTTGCCTGACTGCTTCAAGGTGTTCGATAATTTCATCAATCCTTGCTGCTTCTAAGTCATCTCGTTGCTGGAGAAGTTCAACGAAACTTGGTAACTCAACTTGTTCTAGTTGAGAGCGAATCAGTGCTGGATCTGCTTGAGGATCGTAAATTACCTCCTTAAATTCTTGCCAACCTCGTTCGCAATTCAAATACCAGGATGGGGATTGCCATAAATAGTCTTCAACATCATTCTTAATCGTATTAAAAGGTAGATCCTCTGATAATTGTGATGAACTAACTTTTTGATATGCAGATTGAAGATAATGCCACGCATCTTCTAATTCTACTTCTGAAAGATCGACTCTTTGAAGCAAGGTATTTTTAATCGCCATCCAGTCTAAGGAATTTAGCTTCTCCGCTATAAAACTGCGAGACAGCCCGTTATAGGAACTGGTTCGGGTGCGATCGCCATCTGTTTCAAGATCTTTACCCAAGCTAGAATCGGACATTTTTTCAGACGCGACTTGATCTTGATTTACTTGAGGCGATCGCCTATCCATATCTACTGAAGAATCTGCCGCAGTTTCGTCTATAGATCGCTCTATATGTTTAACTAACTGATCCATCTGCAACTCTTCAGGATTGGCAGTCTGTAAAATTTGCAGCAACGACTCGGTTACATCTGGCTTTTGATAGTCGCCTACAGCTTGTTGCCAAACTCCCTCCAAGCGATCGACGACTTGTTCGACTACCGAAGTTGGTAGATTGCTACGTTGATCAATTAAAGCGATAAAACTTTGTCGATCTATTTTTTGTAGTAAGTTTTCCTTACCAAAAGATTCTAAATTTAATTTTGCTAATGAATCGGCAAATCCCTGACTAATTGCCTCTAAATCCAACTGAGGTGAGGGTATTGTCTTTACATAATCATCAATACTCTGTTGCAGATCGAGTTCTTTTAAAGCAGCTTGTAATTCCTCTTGAATCAGCTTTTCTGCTGCTTCTTCCGTCAAAAGTTCAGAGTCTAATTCCCCCGTTCCTTCTATCGAACTAGCGATCGCCTGAATTAATTGACGCAACTTGGTTGCTACCGTACCAAATACCCAACCCGCAACTGAACCAACTGTACTGTAGCTAAGCCAAATTAAAAGTAGGAAGTAAGTTGACCAAACAATAATCCCCAAAGTTGCTCCCGAAATCGGATCGCTAGTGGTACTAAATCTAACAGCCAGAAAACAAGCAATAAATAAAACTGAGTTTAGGGTAAGTAAGATTCCCAATCCAGCGAAAAAACTAATATTAACGCTAATTCCTTTACTCTCCGACTGAGAAGATCGAGTAGCCTGTTTTGATGGAACTTGGGGTCGATATTTAAGTAGAGAGATACCTAATGCCAGTCCCAAATTAGTCAACAAAAACTGAACCGCAAAAGCAATCAATAATCCCACTATTACTGCTACTACAATCTGAGTCCCTACTGAAGCGGGAGGAACAGGTGCGATCGCAGCGATCGCACCTATTAAAAAGTTTAAAATAATAGTTTGGTTCAACAAAATTACCTTGCTTCAATGATTATCTTAACTTTAGTTTAGATCTGAGGACGCCTTATTTTGTTGGTAAAATCTTTAAATGAAATAGCCCTGTTATTTAAGACTGTTATAGTTGGTTAAACTGCTCTACTATTTTAATATTTTCTCTGCTCTCTCCTTGCTTGATATATTCTAAAGCAATTTTTCCCGCAGCAGGTTTATTTTGACTAATAGCTAATAGCAATTTAATAGTTTGTCGTAACTGTAATTTACTTTTTTGCTGTTGAGTAATTAATTTAGTAACTAGAATTACCAATAAAAATCCGAGCGCTGGAGGAATAATTGGAATCCACCACTGCCAGGCAAACAGTAGATTGCCCAGGATAAAAATTATACTTATCATAATGGCAATCGCTATGATTAATTTTTGCCACGATCTAAATATCCAGGCAATAGTAGCTCCTATAATTATCCAACAGCTAATATACAGCCATTCCCAGGCTTCGGGTAATACTCGAATCAAACTATCTCCGACAACTGCTCCACGTACAATCTGGTTGATGATGTTGGCATGAATAAATACTCCTGCCATGGACTTAGGTTGGTTATAGGGAGTGGAATAAAAATCATTAATACTTTCGGCAGTAACTCCTAGGAGAACTATACGATTTTTTATAGCACTAGCTGGTATTTTATTTGAGCGCAACTCGGTTAAAGAATAGCTATCAAATTGTGCTGCAGTTTTTTGATAGTTAAGTAGTATTTGATAGCCTTTAGTCTTTGCTCGAATATAGGCACCGTCATTTTGCTGTAGAGGATAAAAAATCGCCTGACCTAATTTTATTTGATGAGAGTTGTTATCTAGTTTTTCTGGTTTAATGTTAATACTTGCTAGATGCTTTAAAGCTAGATGTAGAGCAAAACTATATTGAACATTCCCATCTTCTAAAGTATATGAAAGTAATGCTCGACGTATTTTCTCATCAGGATCGACAATTAAATCATTAAAGCCAACTTGTTTTAGTTTGGATAGTAAAGGCGGAGGGTTAACTTTGCCATTGAGTATTTTTTCAATTCCGTAAATATTATAATTTTGGTTAAAAGTTTGCTCTAGCTCTTTGGTACCTGGAAAGACGGGTAAATCTCGATAAATATCCAAACCAATTATCCGAGCATTGCGAACTACTAAGCTTTTAATCGCTTGTGCTAAAATGCGATCGCTAATGGGATATTGAGATAGACTTTGGATATCTTTTTCAGTAATTTCAATAATAGTAATTACTGGAGAAACTTGAGAATTTATATTATTTTGAATTAAGCGATCGTAAGTCCAAAATTCTAGATTTTGTAAAGAACCTGTACTGCGCAAACTAATAGTTACCAAACTGACAAATAAAATTATTCCCAGTAACCAGGATTTAGGCAAACGAAAAGAATAGTTTTGCCGTTTAATCGTTTGTTTAACTTCAGTCAAAATTGCGATCGCTTCTCTTGCTGCATCAAGAGCAATTTCAATATTTGCTTTGGCTATTTGCTCTTGATTTAACTGTTGCTCTACTTGGTTTTTAACTGAAGTTTGACTAGCACTCAAAAATTGATAATCGATGTCTGCTAATTGCTTGTTTTGCGCCCATACTAGAGCCTGATGCAAACTAGTATGATTTAATAGTCGATCTTTTCGTTGTCCATCTTCAAGCCAGGCTTTTAATTGTGTAGCATAGGGACGCAGAGTAATTAAATGTTGCTCTACCCAGGCTAAATCAAAAATTTGTTGATAAATAGGATTCTTAACAACTAAATAACCTCGATCTTCTGTTACCAAACCTGATAAAAGTAATTCTACTTGCTCGTGGGAATTATCACAGCCAACACAACCTTCTTTTAAAATCTGTTGGTAAATATCGAGTAGTCTTACAGTCGATAAATTACTATATAAAAGACGATTATTAATCGTGCGCAAGTGTTCGGGTTCGTCTTGTATTTCCCAGCGATCGACGATTTTTTCTTTAATTATTCTAGACAGAGATATATTATTTGATTTTTGAGAGTCCAAATCTTTGGCTACTAATTGACAAAGCTTTTGAGTGAGAAAAGGTTGTCCTCCTGTCCACCATAAAATATCTTGCAAAACTGATTTACTTTCAGAGAGAGTTAAATTAAATCCTGCTGTTAAAGATAAAGCCCGTTCTAAAGTAAATCCCGTTAATTTAATTGCTCGTCCAATATTAAAAGGAGTTCTTTGTTTATCTTGAATCAAAAAGCTAGGATTAGCGACACCGAAAATAGCAAATGTTAGCCTTTTATACTGAGGCGCGATCGCTCTTTGGTTATAACAAAAACGAATAAAAGTAAAAAAATCATCAGTAGAAAAAGGTAAAGCAAAAATACTATCTATTTCATCAATTAAAATAACAATCCGACAATTGTCAAAATAAACTAACAAAATATCTTTAATAAAGTTGTTTAACTTTTGAATTGGACTAATATTTTCTTGTTCTTGCCACCAGCGCTTAAAATTTATTTTACTAATTAAATTGAAGCCTAAATATAATTGGGAAATTATCCCCTGATACCATTGATCGGCAGTAATATTATCACTACCAATGCCAGTTAAATCGATAGCGGTACAGCTAATACTTAATGCTTCTAAACGATATTTTGTGCGAACTAAAAGGGACGACTTGCCCATTTGTCTCGAACTAAGAACATAGCAAAAATCACCCGTAACTAATCCTTCGTAGATAAGATGATCTGCACTTCTTTCGACATAATTAGTATCATCTTGTGCCAGACTACCGCCTACTTGATATCTATGGTTAGTCATCTTGAGTAATAGTCAGGAGCGAAAATCTATTTTATCAAAAGCTTTAAGCTTTAAGCTCAAAAGTTAATCCTTGATCTGTCGTACTAGATACAAAAAGCCTCATTTTTCATCAATAGTTAATATTAGTTAATAACTTCAAGCCGTTTTCCACAGAAAACGGCTGTAAAACAAACTGTTTTAGAATTGGCTAAAATTGCTCCTAGACAAAGCAGTAGGACTTACTCCATTTAGTACGGCAATGCGATCGCCTTGCTCAAAAATGAAGCTATTAATATTTCCTGTAATTTCGAGGGCATCGTAATCAATACCATTGGCTAGTCCAATACGATCTAATTCAGGCTCAAAGTCACGAATCCAGTCTGTACCTCGATAGTTTTCAAGATAGAATAAATCGCTACCCTTGCCACCGATCAAAACATTAGTACCTTGATTTCCTGCAAGAATATCATCACCATCACCACCATTAAGGATGTCAAAGTGTTGTCCTCCAGAAAGAGTATCATCACCCGCATTACCTCGTAATTTATCGTTGCCGACATTACCTCGTAATTTATCGTTGCCAGCACCACCAATCAGAGTATCAAAGCCAGCATTACCATTGATAGTATCGTTTCGGCGATCGCCTATTAGCTCTTCTGCTGTATTATCGCCATCAATTAATAAACCTGGTGGCAAATCGCCACTAGAAGAAGGATTGAGAGAGATGGAAGGCAGAGTTGGTAGAGGAGGTAATCCTGGGAAAGGTTGTGTGGCAGAAGCATCCCCTAGTTGATTGCTCAACTGGGCGGGAGAAAGTTCGCCCCTACCTAATTGACCTTGAAGATGTTTTAGTTGACCGTGTACGATTTGTTTAGTGGTAGCAGTGTCTTCTACCACAGAGTCTAAAGGTGCATTGGCGAAGGCTTCATCTATTGATTGATTTCCCCAAGCCACAGCTTCAGTAAAGGCGGTAAAAGTCTCATTATCCCCAGGGCGTTCGGTGTCAGATGGAGCATTAGGGCGATCGCCTGGTAGTTTTATTTTCTTACTCAAAGGAGTAAAGACGCGCTCCAAATCCTCCTGGTTAGCTAGATCTACAGCAGTACCAGGCTTGACAATACCTTGACTAATTTCTTTAATTACTTGAGGATTCAAAGGGCGCTCGGGATTGAAATCAGATTCTTCCAAACTAGCAACAAATTCCGTACCTTGAATAAAGAGGTTTTGAACTTCATTGTGCGCCTGATAAATTGCTGCACCCCTTTCGTCGCCATTGGCGATCGCTTTAATTGGATCGAAGTTGTCGAGATCTACATCAGGTAAATCTAATGCCGTTTCGATTTGCGCTTCTGCTTCCTCTGGCGTTACTCCTTCTTCAATCAAGTTTTGCTTGATGGTGCTTAATGGCGTAAGCATCTTAGAACCATAGGGAGCAACCAAAGGAGTTTCTACCTCCAAACCACTAGAAGTATCAATACCGCCCATACTAACGATTTGCCCTTCTTCGGAGTCAATTTCGCCATTATCGTTGGTGTCGAAGAATAAAAGCGGAACATCGAGATTATATCTACCGTAGACATCAGTAACAGCAGTAGGTTCGCCTTCTTCATGTTCGCCATTAAGATTGGCATCAAAGAAGACTGTTGCTCCTTCAATATAATATTGTGAGGCACTACCGCCACTGCTACCGAGTTCAAATTCAAACAGGGTAGTCGAGAATCTTTCACTCCAAACGGTTTTCATAATCTCGTAGAAGCCAAGATCGACACCGACTTTAACCGATGCTTCCAAGAAAGCTTCCAGCGCACCAGAAAGGGTAAATAGATCCAAGAGACTATCAGCATCTAATACTTCTGAACCGCGTAATTTACCGTCGCTTGTCCCCGTGAGTTCTCCACCATCGGTAATATCAAGTGCCGCAGTACCCGTAACCCCACCTTTCACTTCGGCTTTTGCCACAACTGCACTAGCAGAAACGCCAGCAGCAATAGTAGCATCCATTGTCAACTCATCTACATCTTCCCCTGTATCGGGATCGAGATCGCTGAGATAGAAGCCATCAAGAATTTTATAAGATTCGGCTAATTCAAAGTCTGTCTCTTCCCACTGATTAATCCCGTTAGTATCGTAACCGACTACTAAATCGGAGTAGAGAGAAAAACCACCTTCTAGCAAGCCTTTAATCGAACCAAAGATCGGAAACTCTTGTTCGATGCCAAATTCGATATCCAGTTCGGGAATGTCGTAGGTAATTAAATCTACGTCTTGTCCTAATAGGAGATTGATAGCGGTGAAAGGATCTTCTAGCAGAGGAATCCCAATGCCAAGTTCATCTAGCTTGTTAAAGAAGTTACCGACTTTACTATCAGTTTTAGCCTTGGTTGAGGTATCATCTTTTAGGGCAGTGTCATCGCCCTTTGATTCAGTATCGATGCTGGAAGCATCTTCGTTGTCGCTAGCACCACTAAAACTTTGCAGAACATAGTCGCCAAACTCGATCTCAATAGTTTGATCGTCGAGATTACCTAAATCTTCAATAGTTTCTACTAGTTCGATAATGCCCGTTACCGCATCAAAGAACTGCTGATACTTAAGGTTAGTCTCACCACCGCTATAAAGAGTCGCCAGAGTTGATGCTACTTCGATTAAAGTTGCTGCGCCGTCGTCATTTTCATCAAAAGTATCGACTAAACCAAGAGAATCTAGTAACTCAATCTCTGTTTGCAGAACATCAATAATTGGTTCAAAGGGTTCGATTAGTTCTTCGACAAAACCAATAACGGGGCTAACAGTATCGCTAACAAATTCACCCAGATCGAGAGTAATGTCATTGAAGGCAATATTAAAGTCACCACTAACTAATTCGGCAGTCTCCCCTTCTTTCAAAGTAACGGATTGATTAGTTGTACTATCTTTATCGTCGGCGACTTCTACCGAGATGTTTTCGATAGTGGGAGTGGAATCGGAATCGCCAGTAGGGGTAACGATCGCATTTTTGGTGACAACAACTTTCTCGTTATTAAAAGTCAATTCTGTACCTTTATTTAGCTTAATGTCGCTATCTGTTCCCGTAGCCGTAATAGCTAGGGTAGTAGCCGACGCATTATTTTCAGCAATGGTTATGTTTCCACTAGCATCACTACTACTATTACTTTCATCTATCTCTAAAGTCGCCCCGCTTAATTCCTCTTCATCTTCAGCATTGTCGTAGTTAAAGATGGGCATCTCGCTATAAAGATTGAAGCCTAAAGATGGGAAAGATGTATCCCCTTCAAAGGAAGTAGTGACATCAATATCTAGGGCTGCATCACCGCTAAAGCCATATTGAATTAGCTCCCCGATATCTCCTTTGCGGGCTGCATTTAACTCCGTAAGGGTAAGCTGAGTATCGTCATCGTTGGTGTCGTTATTATCTTGTAGAGTAGCAGTAAACTCGGCAGCAACATTAGTTCCATCTACGTCTTCATTACCGTCGGCATCGTAGCCACCCTCTACAACTTTATTACCGTCAATGTCATAATTGCCAATACCATCATTGATATCTAGCTGTAAGAAACCTAGTTTACCCGTAATACCGAATTCCTCAGTATTTTCAGCAGATTCGTTTCCTAGAGATAATCCCGCATCTAGCTCAAAAGCAGTATCGTCGGTATTGAGATAAAAACCATCGTCTTTATTGATACCGAAGGCTAGATCAATACCATATCCAAAGTCGGCATTGAGATTACCGTTGGTTTCTAAGCTAATGCCCAAAGCCGATAAACCAAGATCGGTATCGAGAGGGAAAGATTGTCCAACTTCACCAGCAATATTGAGGATAAACTCAATGTTTTCGCTCGAAAGATCGGTGATTTCAACGCCTAAATTAAAGAGATCGTCAGTAAAACCAGATTCATCGATAGTAGTGGCAAAAGCAGCGTCGAAAGAGTCGCTTAAACTGTCAGCAGTAACGTCTTCTGTATTCTTAACTTCATCGATCAGATTATCGAGAAAATCTTCTAAGAAACTAGGACTGACGCTACTCAAATTACCAATAATCGGTAAGCTAATACTATCGATCGCATCTTGCAAACCTAAGAATCCTTCGGTCAAACTCTCGGTGGTATTGTCTTTGTCAAAAATGCGATCGATGATGTTAACGGTTTGGGGCGATACTTCAAATCCGTTGTAGTTAGTATCTGTGCTAGTAACCTCATAGAGAACTCTACTTGTGTGATAATCAGTCTCTGGAGATTCGACAACGTTGTCATCTAAACCTTTTAAGGTTACAGTTTGTAGCTCGTACCAGTTATCGGAACTAAAGGTTAATTCATCGCTACCGTTAGCAAAACCGAGTTCAGAGTAAGTGTAATCTAAAGTATTGCCAACCGCGATCGCGCTATTATCATTTAAAGTAACCGTTGCTGCGGTATCAGTAATGACGGTATGAGCATTGATCGTAACATTGTTACCACCGATACTATAGTTACCAGCTTCTAAAAGTAGAGAGGTAACATCTGTACTATTAGCTAGTTTTAAGCCAATATCATAACCATTGCTATCAACAGAAACCACTTCCAGAGTTTGAATAGTATCTTCGCCAGTCATACTAACGGTGACATCACCTTCAGGTTGACTCAAGAGAGAAACATAATATTCGGCAGTACCATCTTCGTTGACAATCGTTCTATCTCCCGCCTCGACGATTCGTAATCCTGGCTTATCGTTATCTTGGATGCTTAAGGTGGCAGAAGGGGCATTATCGGGATCTAGATCGATATAGTAATCATCTCCCGTACTGAGAGAAACAATTACGGTTTCTTCGGGAATGCTGGTGGTTTCACTACTTGCGATCGCATTTTTGGGACTATCGGTATTAAATACCACATTTATATCTTGATAAACACCACTATCGCTGCTATCAATCGTCAAGTTAGTAGAACCATCAACAGTAACAACTGCCCCATCGTCAAAGGTTAATTCCGTACCATCGGCAATGGTTAAACCCTCTGTTTTTATGGTTTCTAGCAAAGTGGAACTAATATTTTCGGTATTAATTGCTAGTTGAATAGTACCGTCACCACTCAAACTGTCATTACCTTCAACGATCAACGGTACGGCTTCTACTTTAAAATCATCGGTAGGAAAGGCAATGACTGGGCTACGAGTTTCGCCTGGGGCAATACGTACCGAACCAGATAAAGGCTGTAAGTCATCGGTTTCGTTAGACTCGTCGCCATCGGCATCGGCAGTACCACCAGTGACGCTGTAATTAACCACAATACCCGTACCGTCTACACCATCAGGTGCAGCATTATCTAATTCGACAATAAAGTAACCAGGTGCGCCAGCCTCAGAAGCGCCCGTAATGGCTTCTATACTAGCTATAGGTAGGTCATTATCAGTGATTTTGATCTCGATGTCGTTGGGTGGTGCTACCTGGTCATATATATCATCCTCACTACTAGAAACAGTGGTAGAAATAGTACTGCTGTGGTCGTATTCTACGTAGTAGTCATCGACAGCGGTGACGTTGACATTCTGGGGAATACTCCAGTTATCGACATCAAAGGTAAGAGTAGCAGCTTCGCCATCAAACTCATCATCTAACTGAATATCATCATTAGAGGGATGTAGACTAACTTCTACTTCGCCGACAGGTTTGCTATCTAGCTGTACGCTAAAGAAGTTATTGCCCAAACCTTCAGTCGCACTAGTATCGCTGGCAGTAACAGTAACTCCTACAATATCATCGTCAGTGTTTGTTACCGTGATATCGGTTGAGATACTTTCCCCGTAGGTAGTAGTGATTTGATGATCGACACCGCTAACGTTTATTACCGTCGATGCAGTATCGCTAATGGTTACTGTCTCATCGAGAATTACCGCCCCACCATTACTAAAGTTAAGTTGCGTACCTGCGGGTATTTCAAGAGAACTTGCACTAGCATCATTTATTTGGATACTAATCGTTCCCGCAGCAGCATCGTAGTCACTCGTAACGATAACTTCAGTTTCTCCAGAAGTGAGATCTGTAACGTCGGTATTCACATCAGCCGTTGCATTAGTAGAAACTTCGGTAACAGTAACTTTGAGCAGGTTGCTATCTATTGTGCCACTAACGACTGTGGAATCAGTATCATTCAAAGTAACGTCGGCATCTAGGGTAAATACCGCACCGTTACTAAAGCTTAACTGTTCTCCTGCAATCAAATTTAAGGAACTAACATCGCCAGAAGTATCTAGCTGTAACTCTACAGTACCGCCAGAAATCTCTAATCCTGTTGTCTCATCAACGCCAGCTTCTTTGTAAGCTTCAGTGACAACTAGGTTAGTGTATGGAGTGGTATTGTCGCTGTCGTCGTCAATATACGCGGTACTATCAGCCAGAATTTGGTTTGCTTCAGTAACGAGGCTAACGCTAACATCAGTATAATCAGAATTAGTAAGCTTAGTATCACTATCTACTTCTAACACCATACCGTTAGCAAAGCTTAACTGAGTGCCTGCAAGCAACTCCGTATTATTAATGCTTAACTCGTCAATAGCCAGACTAATTAGGGTGCTGGTGCTAGCATCAAAATCGCTATTAACTTTAAGTAGAACGTTGTCTTCGTTGTATTTAACGTCATCACTAATGACTGTAGAAATAATCTGATAGTTATTATCATCACCTGTTTCATCTACATCATCATCGACGGGATTAATACTAACCTCTTGTGCCACATCCCAATTGCTAGCACTGAAAGCTAGTTTGACTGTTTCTTCACTAGTTTGATCGGAATCGCTGAGTAAACCTTCCTCCGTATCGTTAGAACCAAAATAAACTGCGACGGGTTCTGTAGGTTTGCTGTCAAGTTGTACATAAAAAGTTTCGGCTGTACCAGTTGCCTCATCTGTCGTTAAGGAAATAATTTCATTAGTTCGTGCTGCATCATCGGTAATTAATACATTTGCCGTATCGTTATCGTTAATGTTGAGGTTGACAGAATAGTTCTCGGCAGCCTCATCTAGTATGTAATCCTCTTGATAAACTGGGCTGGTGTAGTTAGTGTCGAGTACAGTTGCACCATCGTTTAGGGTGACTCGAACAGATACTTCTTGTCCGTTGGTTAAAGCGATCGCATTACTACCATCAACTGTTACTGTAACAGTAGTATCATCCTCAGTACCATGACTGAAAACGATTTGGTCGCCTGGATTGATACTAAATTCAGTACCATCGCTATCAAGCTGCAAGCCTACTGTTCCAGTAGTACTGTCATAGGCAGTGGCTACGGACAGATCAAAAGTAGTTTCGGGAATAATGATCGTAGTGGTTTCATCAACCTCGATACTTGATGTTGCTGTATCGAGAATTACGGGGACTTCTGTTGGTGTAGTGCTAGATAGGGTTATCGGTGCATCAATATCAGAATTGACCGTTGCCACTGCGCCGTCGAAAACTAGCTCATCTCCTGGGCTAATTTGAATATCGTCACCACTATTTAACTGTAGATAAATCGAATTGCCATCGTAAGCAGTGGTTACTTTTAGATCGACATTATTAGAAGGGGCAAGTAATCGAATCTCAACGTTTTCACTATCTTCGTCAATGACATCATCAATACTGGCTAGATCGATAGTTGCCGAACTTTCGCCATTAGCAACAGTTACTTCACCAGTTAATGCCGTATAGTCATCTCCAGCGGTAGCAGAACCATCGATAATTTCATATTTGACTACAGTATCTTCGGTAACTGCTTCACTGAGGTTAACGGTAAATTGAGCCGTCTCACCTTCAGTTATTTCACTACTATCAACACTAAGGCTGGCATACACATTACTCAGATTGTTGATAATGCCAGTTTCGCTTGTCTCCCCTATTTCTATTTCTGTTTCGTCATCCTGGTTAATAATGGTGACAGAATCAATGGTGACATTACTGTAATTGCTGGCAGTAGTACTATCATTAATCTCAAGCTCGACCTTATGTTTAATGTCGCTATCATAATCGGTATCGTCTATTCCTTCTACAGTAACGGTTTGATAAGTATCCCAATTATCGCTATTAAAGATAAGTTGCGTCGGCGAATCTGCTGCTAGCTGCCCCTCGGTGGCATCGGGAATGCTTAAATCGATAACCACATCCCCATCGGGAGCAGTTGCCAAACGAACGCCAAATTCGGCACTATCTCCTGCTTCGGAGGTTGTGAGGACAGAATCAGGATCGCTAGGATCGAAAGAAATATTGACAACGGTTGAAGATATAGGTAAATCAAAGGTTTGGTCGCTAAAAGTGCTGTCAGTACTACTAGTAGTAACTTGAAGATCTGCAAATATATTGTCGCCATTTCCATTGATTAGAGTTCCCTCATTACCACTGCCAGAAAGATCGAGAATATCAGTGCTATCGTTAGTGTCGCTATCAAAATTCCAATAGCCAACTAAACCCGATTCATCACCATCAAGAGTTACATTTAAATTATCTTGAACTTCCGTTTCAGTGCGGGCAGTATTCCAAATGCGAATTTCATCGAGTTTACCGCTAAAAGAACGGGCTGAATTTACTGGGCTTATTTGACCAATTGTCAAATCAACATTATCTTCAATTGCAGAAGAATCGGTAGCTGTCCCTTCTTGAATTCCGTCTACATATAGAGTTAATCCCGAAGCATTTTTAACTGCTGCAACATGATGCCACTGACCATCGTTATAGTCCGAACCACTATAAATATTTGTTCCACCACCAGTACCCGCTGGGCTTCGGTGTAAAAATCTTAATTGTCCATTAGATTGCAATTCTACAAGAGCATAATGACTGTTACTTTCTCCTTCAGTCAAAGCGATAAGATCTTGGGTACTACCATTAGAAGAGTTGAACCATCCTTCCATCGTGTAGGTACTTCCTACAGCCAGGGTATTTTCAAAATCAATGTAATCATTTACCCCATCTAAAGACAAAGTACGATTAACTTCGTTTGTAACAGTTACTTGCTGGCTTTCATTCCAATTATCGGCAGTAAAGGTAAGAGTGGTATTGTTTGTATCGTCAAGACTAACGGTAACATCTGCCGTAGGTTGCTGTGAGAGGGCGACATTGAGTGTCGATATTTTTTGCCCGCTATCTTCTTCTGCGTGTTCAACTACGTCGATATCTAGTAAACTTGCTGCTTCATCGCTGAGTTCGAGATTGTTAAGCGTACTGAACCGAGCAAACTCAACATCGGGATTTTCATAGTCAACTTTGATTGTTGCTTCATCGTTGTTGAGATCTAAATTATAATCATCTCCAGATTGAAGAGATACGGTAACTTCTTCGTCCCCATCATCGCTATTATCAGTGACTCCTGCAATAGAGATAGTTGCCGAAGTAGTACCAGCAGGAATATTAAGAATGCCCTGTTGATTATTGGAATCAATAGAAGACAAACTCTCTAGTTCATCAGAGCTAATCGTCAAATTACTATTACCAGAAACAGAAAATGGAATAGAAAGATCTTCTGATGCTGCTTGACTCAAGCCAATATTGATTTCTCCAGCTTGACTCTCGTCGGGAAAAGCATTGCTAGAGTCAGTAATTTCAACGATAGGAAGAATTGTTTCTGCTAAAACAGTACCGTTTTCTTCGATTCTAAGCTTGACTGTATCGCTAGAATCGATAGTATAAATTGCTGGAGTCAGGCTACTGTAGTCAGCATCATTACTAGTAACAGAAATTGCAGTAGCAGCAGGAACAGTAAACTCTTGCCATTCGTCCCAAGTATCTGTAGAAAAAGAATTGTTAGAGCTATCTACAGTTAAAGCAACGTTTTCTGTGGGTTCGCTGGTTAGTTTAACCGAAAAAGTAACATCACCATTAGCATCTTCAACTAAAGGATTATCGCTAGTAACTTCATCTCCAAATTCATCAACAATTACAACTCCTGGTGTATAACTTCCGCTGTCTTGAATTTCTATACTTGCTGAAGTACTACCGTCGATATTGTAGGTTGCGCCACCCGCAGCAAAAGGATCGGAGGCGAAACTATCGATTACATTACTAATAACTAATTCAGTGTCGTTGATAAACGTTGGGCTATTAACTGAACTTCCGTCATTACCATTGCTAGTGCGATCGTTTGCAGTACTATCATCAAAAGAATAATAAGCGACTAAACCATTTTCGTCACTATCAATTCTGGTATTAAGATTGCTTTTAATTTCACTAGCACTGCGAGCCTTGTTCCACATACGAACTTCATCAATTTTGCCTTCAAAATTGTTGTTGTAGACTCTACCAATGTCGAATTGCTGAGTACTGTCTGGTACTCTTCCTGCAAAATTATCTGTGGAATAAATTTCTTCACCATTGACATAAAGCTTATAGCTCGTACCGTCAAAGGTTGTAGCCACATGATTCCATTCGTTTGCGGCGATCGCATTATAGACAGTATCATTATTCCAGTTGGAACCATCTCCAAAGCCAAAATGAATACCAGTTTGATTTCTAATCCACATTCCTGGATAGCGTGTTGAAGTTGCACCAGGTTGAGAACCCAGAAAACCGTGATAGCTATTATCATCTATGGTTGAATAAATCCAAGCTTCTTGAGTAAATTCTCCAGTAGTACTCAGATCGAGGCTAGAGTCGCTAGGTACGCTGATATAGTTACTACCGTCTACAGATAGAACTTCATTGTTGGTAATTAATGTACCGTCATTAGCGTTATCAGTTGTATCACCGATGGTTTCACCATCAACAGAATCGCTATTGAAGTTGTAATAAGCAGCTAAATTATCCTCATCTCCAGTCAGAGATTTATTGAGATTGTCCTTGATTTCATCTTCACTACGGGCAGTACTCCACATCCGAAATTCGTCAATTTCTCCTGCAAAGTTTTCTTTGTATCCTTTGCCTATATATGCAGAAAGACTACCCGCTACCGCTGCATCATGATTTGTAGCTATTTGGTTAGTTTGCTCGCCATTAATATACCAAGTTACAGTATCTGAGTCGAAATCTCTGACAACCGCAACGTGTGACCATTCATTAAGTTCTAAACTTTGGTCTGAACCGACACCTTGATAAGTCGAACTATTTTTGCCCGCAGTACCATAGTAATAATTTAGCTTACCACTAGTTTCTAGGGTAATTGTTCCTTCTCCTCCATAGGCTTTAGCATAAGGATTTTGCCGATTATCAAAATTAGCTGGTTTAAGCCACATTTCAATGGTTTGATTACCAGTAATTTGCAGTTCTGAAGGATTGCCTAAATCTACATAATCATCGCTACCATCTAAAGAAATAGCCTGATTAAAATCTGCAACCAAATTTAGGTTTATTTCTTCATCACCTTCGGCTACTGCATCGGGTAAAGCAGCTAGATAGATTCTGCCCGAATCTTCTCCTTGAGGGATGAATACAGAATTTACGGGATCTACGCCATCGGTAGTACTGACATCAACTTCCGAACTATAAAAATCTACGCCTTGGGTGGCGGTAGAATCGCTATCGATTTGGTAGTTAACCGTAATTCCTGGTTCGTTAGTAACTTCATTATCTAGTTCTAAATCGATATGACCGATAAAGGAAAGAGAGGTATCAAAATTATCGCCGTCGCCATTATTTAGCGTACCGTCATTGGCATTAGCCGTAAGGTCAGTAATAGTATTATCATCAACAGAATCTTGATCAAAACTGTAGTGTGTAACTAAGTTGTTTTCATCTCCATCAAGAGTTGTATAACGTACATTCTCGATTTCATCTTTAGTAAGTGCAGTATCCCAAATTCCTAGTTCGTCAATTGCTCCATTATAGAAAGTATCAATGTGAAGAGATTTACCCAAGGTAAACGGTGAACCATCAGCCTCATCAAGTTGAGTACCATTAACAGAGCTAGTATATTCATTACCATCAATATAAGCAGTAACGCTACCAGAATCAAAAGTTAGAGCAAAAGAATGCCATTCTTCGGTAGTTAATTCACCATTGCCAAGCTCTATGGTGCTGTCGCCACTATTAGTATCCAAGTAAAGATTTAACTTACCGTCAGTAGTAATTCCCAGTTCAAAATTATCATTTTCCGCATCCGAAGCGCGAGCCAAGAAAACGTTTTCAATATTATGGTTAGTGGTATCGCTCGATAAAGTACTAGGTTTAAGCCAACCTGTAATAGTAAAAGCAGTGCTACCGCTATCAAAAGTACTGGCTACACTTTGGTCTATAAGTTCAACATAATCATCTACACCGTCAAAGGAAACCGCATCGCCAAAGTCTGAAGTAGTTTCATAAATAGTAGTGCTGTAGTCGGAAACACTGACAGTCGGTTCGTTGTCGGTAATGGTTATGGAGACAGAATCATTGCCTTCTAAATCGTAGTCTTCACTACTTTCAAGATTAATAGTTATTGTTTCGTCGGATTCATAGATATAGTCGTCTATGGGTTCGACATAAACTGTTAATTCATCGGTACCGTCTTCTATGTAAAAAGAATCACCATTGATATATTGCTTGTTACTGCTGCTATCGAGATAATACAAACGATAGTCATCACCAAATTGAGATGCAGTAGAAACACCTCGTTGAACGTTGCTATTAACGGAGAAATCGAGATCTAAACCGCCGTGATTGGCTTTATTAATACTAATCGTGAACTGAGCGTGATTAGCGTCTATTGTTTCATCGATTTCAGCAGTGCTGCTAGTGACAGTAGCAATACTAACAGTAGTAATATTTTCAAAGTAGCGTATAGTACCATTACTTGACCCGACAAAAGCATCATCATCGCCATCATTGTCAATATCGGCAAAGACGGGCGAACTGTCGTCGCCAAAATCAATCCCATTGAAAGGATTATTTGTACCCGTACGTTTGGTAAAAGTGGCGCTACTGGCATTACCAGTATTTTCGTAGTAGCTTACTGTACCATCACCCGAACCGACAAAAGCATCAAAATCCCCGTCTCCATCTACATCCACTAGAGTAGGATTAGAATTGCTGTCAGTGCTGAAAGGAATACTTACAATAGAAAAAGTAGGATTACTAGCACTACCTATATTTTCATAGTAACCAACAATGCCATCACCTCTGCCAACATAGGCATCTAAATCGCCATCGTTGTCTGTATCAACAAACGCTGGAGCAGCATTGGATATACTGTCCGTAGCAGTATCAAAAACATTGTCGTCTTGTTGGGTAAAAGTGGCACTGGTTTGACTACCTGTATTTTTAAAATAAGTAACCGTACCATCGCTTGCACCAAGAAAGGTATCAAAGTCGCCATCATTGTCTATATCTACAAATGTAGGAGTACTTCCTGCTAGGTTTAAAGAATCATATGTAGTTTTATCTTCTGAAGCGAAACTAGCATTGTTAATATTTCCCGTGTTTTCGTAGTAATAGACTGCATCACCTTCATATGTTCCCCCTTTACCATCAAAAGTGTCTAAACTACCTGCAATGACATCAAAGTCGTTATCGTTATCGATATCGACTAACGTTGGATTAATATAGTCATCTAAATCGACACTATTTAAGGGATTATCCGAACCTGTGTTTTCTGTAAATTTTAAAACCATAATATTTTCAATCAAGTAAATTACTTGCTTACCGTGTAGAGATAAATTTTAAAAAGTTAGTTATTTTTGTGTTGTAGAAACTAAATTCTTTTTAGCCAAACGAGATTCTGCCTGTCCGATTAAATAAGGTGAGAGGTGACGACGTACTATCCGTAACATCGGCTTGTTGTGAATCTGTACGGCAGATTTAGCGTAGGTAATCGAACTATTTAACTGAAGACGAATTGATTCTGCTAGCAAAACCATACCTTTTCCAGAACCCTGAATTTCTGGGGCAACAAATAAAACTGAGTAGCGAATTGTATCGGCTGCAACTCGATGATTGATAATCCAACCTAGTATTTTTCCTCGATAGCTTAAACCCAAACTATTGAGAGTTTCTAAACGAGGATCGGGGTGAAAAGGAGAGAGAATTTCGGGATACCAAGGTTTCTCAGCCTGTCTAGTTTGGATTTGTTGGCGATCTTCATCCGTTAATTCTTGCCAAGGAAAAATTGTAAAGTCTGGCGATAATTTGTATTTGCGTAACCAAGGAGCTTTGGCAAAAGTTTCAGTAGTTCCCATACCCAAGATCGTCTTAGTTTCTGGCTTTGCCCAGTTACAATTTTTTAATAAAGGCTCAAATGCTTTATTAGTAATCTTGGTAGTTTTATATTTAACCTCTACTGAGTTGCATCCTAATTTGACTAAACCTTTTTCTAAACATTGAACTAGGTTAGTACCAATACCCTGATGTCTATAATCTGGATCTACGAATAGAGATATAATTTCGGCAGAGGTAGTATTGGCGATACATTCGGTGATAACTAAACCCACCATAGTTTCGGCAGAAAAAGCAGCAACCCCTAACAACTTTCCTCGCTGCTTAAATGTTTGCCATCGCTTTTGAATACTGGGAAAAGTCAAGTCATTATATTCACAAATATTTGCAGGGTTAAGATTAAATACCCACTGATATTTAATTTCAGTATTGTCGATCTCAAGAGTTGAGGTTGCTAATTGTTGCTCGGAAAGTATAGGTGTAATTGTCATAGCAGATAAAATTCAATTCTTTAAAAAAAATCTGAAGTGTTTTTAAGTTTGTATTTGCTAGTTAATGAACTGCTGCGAACTTGCGATCGCTTTGTGGAGTTAAATTCATGAATTTATTGGCAATCAGGTCTTGATAAGTATCTAAATCTCGTTGCCAAGCTGCTAAATATTGCTGTAGTTTTAAAGCTCTTTCTGGCTGTGTTTCTTGAGTCAAACCATGCTCGAAGTTGCCCGAAAACAAGACTACAGATTCTTTGCCTTGCTCGCCATTGTTAATGCTTGCTTGTCCAATTTTTAGATAAAGATTGCCCTGTTCCAAAGTATATTTAAGGTCGATCGCTGACTGTACGGGAGCAGTCCCAAATTCTTGCCAAGGGGCGGGATTGAATAGGCTTTGATATAAGTAATTACTAACTGCTTCAGTATCGTTATTAAAGCCCAAATAACCTTTAGGATTAATTACTAAAGCTCGATAATCTATCTTGGGCATTTTCTCAATAAATCTGCGGACAATATCTGGTGCGGTTATTTCTTCGTAACTTTTGCCTTCAATTAATTCTGTCACCACAATGCGATTGGGTTGGGCAGTAAACATCACGTTATTTTTAAACTGTGACTGTATTGCCTGCTTTGTCTGTAAAGGTTTCTTAGCCAACTCCCAATCTTCAGGAACGATCGCACTTTGCTTGAGAAAATCAGCATTGAAAGGATAGGGTTTTAGTCCTTTTGCGCCAATGATAATAACTAGTTCGTTGAGATTTAGCTTGCTATTCACAGTTGATTTACCTAGATAAAAGATAGATCAATTATTCTGATATCTTACCTAATAAAAAGTATTAGATTTGATCGCAGCAATAATTGAGTGGAGTATTAGACTTTAGTTTGATGAATAGATGATTTTCGTGATTATGATGCTGTGATTTAAAAAGTTTCAAATCACAGCACTATTGAAAGAATAAGATAAACTATTGTCTTTAATTCTGGCTAGATTTTTCTAATCTGTAAATAGAGAAATGTTGATAAAAATTGATATATTTTGCAATTATCTATAAAAGAAAATTGATAAACAATATTGATATAGGTATAATTTGTATCGTTTCTCAGTCATTTGCAAAATTAATTTTTTAAGTTAACTACAGAAAATTTTTGTAAAATATTTAGGACTATTGTCATTAGTAAACGATAGTACAAACACTTAAATATATTATTAAGTATTATTTAATTAATAGATAGTAATAGGTAAAAAAACTTAAGTGTTTTTATTATAAAATACCTCTGTTATTTGATTACTTATTTAAGCAAAAAGTAAAACACAAGCTATCAACAAAAACAAATACAGCTATTAATATTGACAAAAGATAGATCGTCGGCAATAAAAGAAAATACTTAATTTAAATTGCTATTTTTTGATCATCAGCAACTAATCAAAATAATATTTCAGAGAAATCACTTATATACAGCAGGCTGTATTTTAATTGGAGACAACTTCAAAAAATATTTTTATGAATGATTTGAGAACGCTATGCCTAATCCTTTTAGTTGCAGTTAACTGGGAAACTGAAATACTTACACCTCAATTAGTTCAAGCTCAAATTCTCCCCGATAATACTTTGGGTGTAGAATCCTCTACAGTTGTCCCCACCAGTAATCAACCCAATCCTGTTTTGCCATCTCAATCAACCCCTTCTGCTGATTCTGCGCCACCACCCCAAACACCTCCTCCCCAAGAAGAAATTAATGAGCGGTTTTTAATTGAAGGTGGTGCAACTAGAGATAGTAATCTCTTTCATAGCTTTCGAGAATTTAATATTAATAACGGGCAACAGGTTAACTTCACCAGTCCACAAGGAATTACTAATATCCTGACTCGCGTAACGGGTAATAATAGTTCGGAGATATTTGGTAGCTTGGGAATCAACGGCGACGCTAATTTATTCTTGATCAACCCTAACGGTATTATTTTTGGCGAAGGTGCCAGTATTAATCTTGATGGAACTTTTTTTGCTTCCACTGCCAAACAGATCGATTTTGCCGACGGTGAAAGTTTTAGTGCAGTAAATCCCGAAACTTCACCATTGCTAACGGTTAATATTCCCCTGGGTTTGCAAATTGGTAATAATCCTGCATCTATTGAGGCAAGACAGGGGAGGATCGACGCCCAAGAGGTAGTTTTATTAGGAGGAAATATTAATTTAGAACAAACTACTATTTCCGCACCAGGAGGAAAGGTGTGGTTGGGAAGTTTAAAGGATACAGGAAAAATTAATTTTGATGGAAAATTTCCGAAAAATGTAGTACGGGGAGATCTAAATATTGGCGATCGCTCTTTAATTAACGTCGTAGATGCAGGGGGAGGTAACATTGCCGTTGATGCTCGTAACCTGACTTTGACTAGTAGCGATTTTCAGGCAGGTATCGGTCTGGGTTTAGGAGAAGATAGCGCAGTTGCAGGAGATATAAATCTCGATGTAACAGAAAACATTATTTTGAACGATAGCAATATTAGTAATAGTCTCGAACCAAACTCAATTGGTAACGGGGGCAAAATTGCGATCGATACTACTAATCTAATCATCAATAATTCTCGGATTGTCAACGCTGCCAAATCTACGGGTAGTTTAGGGGATATAGCTGTCGAGGCGACTGGTAAAGTGGAAGTTTTTTCTAGCCCAGAAAATGTTGAAGCCGATGGCACAGAGGCAAGGAAAGGAGTATTCTCGATAGTCGAGCCTAACGCTTTGGGCAACGGCGGTAATATTAGCGTTATCAGTCCAGAAATAACTCTTTCTGGTTTAGGTGGAATCGACAGTAGTACAGTAGGTATCGGTAATGCAGGTAAGATCGATCTTCAAAGCGATCGCGTAAGCATTACTGAAGGCGCGGGGGTATTTGCCAACGGTAGAGGCATTGGTGATGCGGGAGAGATTATCATCAACGCGACTGAGTTTATTGACGTTAGTGATAAATTAGTTCCAAATTTGAATTCTGAAGGTAGACCATTACCAGGGGGAATTATTGCTGATGTTGGTCGAGAAGCTCAAAGTAACGGTGGGAATATCTACTTAAATACAGGTAGGTTAAGCGTGACTAATGGCGCAATTATTACTACCGATACCAAAGGTTCAGGAGATGCGGGAAATATTGAGATTACTGCTCAAGAATTAGTAGAAGTGGTTGGTCGCAACCAAGGTGATTTCCCCAGTCAAATAGTTAGCGCAGTCAGAAAAAATAAGGAGGGAAATGGCGGTAATATTGCGATCGCAACGAAAAATTTTAGCGTCCGAGATGGAGGAGCTGTTAACGTGGGAACGCAAGGTCAGGGAAACAGCGGTAATCTATCGATCTTGGCATCTGAAGCAATCGATATTTCAGGAACTTCCGTTAGCCGACTTCCCAGCCGTTTGACAGCGCAGGTAGGAGAGGATGCTACTGGAGAAGGGGGAGATATATTCCTTTCGGCAGAGAATCTCAGCATTAGGGATGGAGGACAGATTTCTGCTAGTACCCTTGGTATTGGCGCGGGGGGAAGCGTTAAGGTGGATATTCAGGACAATACGGCGCTCAATGGTTTTGCTGCTACTGTCGATGAATCGGATAATCCAGGACTTTCTTCATTTATTAGAAATTCTCAAGGAAATATTATCCCTAGTGGAATTTTCGCTAGTTCCCCAGGTTTAGGAGATGCTGATGCTCTTAACCTGAAAACAAGCAATCTGACTTTAAGTAATCGCGCCCAACTATCTGTTAGTAGTTTCCAACAGGGTGCAGCAGGAAACTTAGGAATTAATGCTAATGAGATTGATTTAGACAACTCAATTCTCAGTGCGGAAACAGTAGAAGGCGATCGCGCTAATATTTTTCTAGAGAGCGAAAACATTCAATTACGCAACCACAGTTTAATTACTACCAACGCTAGAGAAACTGCTACGGGGGGTAATATTGCGATCGACACAAATATTTTACTAGCTTTGGATGATAGTGACATTACTGCTAATGCTGTAGATAATTTTGGCGGACAGGTATCGATCTCGGCTTTAGGAGTATTTGGTATCCAGTCAAGAGAGAATCGTACTCTTCAAAGCGATATTACCGCTACATCCAGATTGGGTGCGGAATTTAGTGGCGTTGTTGATATCAATCTCGACAGCGCCGATCCGACGGTAGGTACTCTCAAACTCCCCGATAATTTGTTTGATGCCAGCCAGCAGATTACATCTAACTGCAAAAGCAAACGCGACAATAGTTTTATCGTTACGGGTAGGGGTGGTATTCCTGCTAGCCCCCAAGAGATGCTGCGAGGACAAACGATCTTACAAGATTGGCGTTTGGCAACAAAGCACGAACCACAAATGGACAACCATGAACAATTATCTACTAGCGATCGCAAATCGAATATTGTTGAAGCTAGCAAAATAGTGATCGACCAAAAAGGGACGATCCAATTAGTTGCCGATAGTCAAGAACATAGTGGTGATTTATGGTCGCAGAGTCTCAAGTGTGACTCGTAAGTTTATTTACCTGTAATTTTGATTTTATATTTATTACTAGAATCAGCCTGATAGGAACCTACCCATATTTGGTATACTCCTGGTCGCCATTGTCCTTCAATTACAGGGTTAGTACTACCCGCATCATCATTACACCACACGCCCCCCACACCTTTAACTAAAATAGTCGTATCGGCAGAACTTTCTACTTCCAAGCGTAAATAGTTGAAAAAAGTATCAATTTTTAAAATATGGTTTGGTTGCGATCGCGCAAAACCATCACAATAGCCTGTCGCCGTATTTTTAGTCTGGCTAATTTCTAGTGCAGCGATCGCACCACCACTAGTACCTTGAATAGTTAATGGTTGAGAGATTGTGTTTTGATTAATGGCAATATTATTACTTTGCGCCCAAGCTGAACTTAGATCATGGTTGCCGATTATTCCTAGTAATAACAGCCAAGACATTTTTTTATAAAATAAATTATATTTACATAGCGAAGCGATCGCTATTTTCATAAAAGCTTGCAGCACTTAGTTTATTGCCTAATTTGTTAAGTAAATCTTGATGTCTTTGAAGACGCTGTTATTAGTTTATTTGTTCCAACTTTAATCCATGAGCAATGAGCAATTAATAATTAATAATTAATAATTTAACAAGCTGAGGTAATTGTCCAATGTTCATGATCCATTTTCAAATATTCTTGTTTTAAAGTAATTAAAACATAATGGTGAAAACTCCAGCGCCAATAATTCCGCTTCTTGATTACAAGCAGGTACAAGCATCAAATGACTTTGTTCCTCGATCTCCAATACTTTCAAGTGCACGATTGAACAATATTCATCTTGAAGTTCATCGACAGCCTAAGTTTGAGACAATAGAGCATCAACACAATATGCACGTAATTGCTATTGGTTTTTCCGATTCTTTAGGAGAAAGATGGCTAGATGGAAAAATTCAACATGAGAGACGAAACAAAGGAGATCTTGCCATTATTCCTAGTGGCATTACCCATCGTTGTAACTGGAATAATTTGGCTGAGTTTGGAATTTTAGCAGTCGAACCAGCACTATTAAAACAAGTAGGTCAAGATTTGGTAGATAGCGATCGCATTTTTCTGATGCCCCAGTATATGAACGAACAAGATGAGCTGATACGAGGAATTTTCTTGACCTTAAAAGATGAATTGGAGTCTCATAAAATTGCGGGAAGTTTATTGATTGACAGTCTTAAAACCACATTAGCAATCCATCTTCTACGCAAGTATTGTACTACCAAGCCCCAACTCTCTAGCTACAGTGATGGCTTATCTAGATTGAGGTTCAAACAAGTCACTGAATATATCAACGAGTATTTAGATCGAGAATTGAAAATTGTTGACTTAGCTGCAATTGCCCAGATGAGTCCCTATCATTTTATACGTTTATTTAGCAAGACTACGGGTAAAACTCCTCATCAATATATATTGCAGCAGCGAATTAAAAAAGCACAGTATTTATTACACCACAGTCAACTAGGTATCTCAGAAATTGCTGCTAGTGTCGGCTTTTGCGACCAAAGTCACTTTACTAAATACTTTAAACGCAGTACTGGCTTTACCCCAAAACAATATCTAGGGCGTGTCATCAATTAAAAAAAAGAGCTTTTTTCGGTCTTTTAACGACCTGTTACGTCGAAAAATAACCTCCGTAGCTACGGCTATGCAGAACATTTTTCGCCTTACATCTCGTCAAAATACGCTTCAAAAGCGTTCTTCCCTTCAATTGATGACACGCCCTAGCTAAATCGCAATAATTTACCAAAATAGGGCAATTTTATGCTAGATTTATTCATCGTATTTTCTCTAAAGTATTTATAAGTTTTTAGAGATCGATCAATGCAAATAGAACAGAAAGAAACAATCATTACTACTCCCGATGGAGAAATGCCAGCTTTCATCAGTTTTTCTGCTGAAAATAGTCCTAAACCAGTCGTTATTGTTTTAATGGAAGCTTTTGGATTGACACAGCATATCAAAGATGTAACCATTCAAATTGCCAATCAAGGCTATATTGCGATCGCACCTGACTTATATTATCGTCATCTGCCGAATAACAAGTTTGGCTATGATCAAGTTGAATCAGCAACACAGATGATGTATAGTCTTGATTTTGATAAGACTGTGGCAGAAGATATTAAAGCAACGTTGGACTATCTTAAATCGCGATCGGATGTAGATGCAAATCGTATTGGTGTTACTGGTTTTTGCTTTGGTGGCAGTATGACTTTTTATACTGCCACCAAATTTTCCTCTGAAATTACCGTGGCGGCACCCTTTTATAGTGTTATCCTCGATCAATGGCTAGAAGCCGTCCAAGATATTACTATCCCCGTTTATCTATTCTTTGGTGGTGCAGATCCTTTTATTCCCAAAGAGCGTATCCAACAAATAGACTCTCGCTTTCAAGAACTCAATAAAAATTACAAGCTAAAGATCTATGATGATGCAGATCATGGTTTTTTTTGTCACGAACGTTCCTCTTATAATCAATTAGCAGCAGAAGATTCTTGGGATAAACTTACCAAGTTTTTCAACAAATATCTTTCAGCCAAAAAGACACTTCCTTGATTAGAAATATAAGCAATGAAAGACCGAGATTTAATAGATCCCCCTGTAACTGTTGTTATCTCGCGCAAAGTAAAGCCTGGGTGTAAAAAGGCATTTGAGAAGTTTATTTCAGGAATTACCGCTTCTGCTATGACATTTGAAGGACATTTAGGTACTAATATTTTTCGTCCTAGTAGTCCCACAGATCACGAATATCGCATTATCTTTAAATTTGATCGCGCCAGTAATCTCAAGATTTGGGAAGAATCAGAATGTCGTCATCAGTGGTTAGCCCGTGCTGAAAGTTTACGCCTCGAACCAGCCAGGATTAGGATCATTACAGGTTTGGAAACTTGGTTTACCTTACCTGCTTCCCCCCAAAAAATCAACCCTCCCCCACGCTACAAAATGGCAACTGTTACTTTGTTAGCTCTTTTTCCTTCAATTCAAATAGCAAATTTGACCCTGGCACCTCTATTAGAATTGTTACCCTTGCCGTTGTTGGTACGAAGTTTAATTATTACTGCCATTCTAGTATTGCTAATGACTTATGTATTGATGCCCAGAATGACTAAATTGTTTTCTAGATGGTTATATCCAAAAAGACCATGATTTTGGATATTTTTTCCGAAAGTTGAATCCTTAAATTTTGTTCTTAACCCGAAAGTAGCGTTAAAATAGAAGTTTGATTACAACAATTAGATTGTCTTTTTTAGTGTTTTATTATACTAAAACTTAATAATTTAAGTTATATGATCAAAATCATTATTTAATCTCGTTCTTTGGATACATTCCCAAAACTATGAACGCTTTAAATTTAACCGCTACAAAATCTACTGCTTCATTAATTTCAGCCAATCAAGATTACCCACAGCTAGACAGTTTCTTAAATATCTTGCGACTATTGATCCGCGAACCTTCGGTTGTAGGTTGCGAAGACTCTTTTTTTCGTGTCCTCAGCCGAGAACTAGAAGAAATTGGTGTAGATGTACAATATTATCATGGTGTTCTAGTAGCCCAGGGTAGCAAACCTAACGATCTGATTCTCTCGGCACATATCGATCGCCATGGTTTATTATGCACTGGAAAAAATGAGTTTCAATATGCTGCTTTTGTTGCCAGCAACCGTAGCGATTTAACGGGAGATTCTGTTTCTGAACAGATGATGCATACCATTGAAAACAGATTTCAAGGACAGCAGGTACAGGCACATCTGCCTTATGTAGGAACGTACTTAGGTCAAGGACAAATTGTCAATTCTTATATTTGTCCTGTGAGAAATAACCTAATTTTTGAATTGGATGGCTTAGATTTTTTGCAGCCAGGTACACCCGTATCTTTTTTAGATCGCTTAAAAGTTGAGGATGGCTGTATTTCAGCCCAGATAGATAATGTAGTCAGCGCAGCAATGATTATCTACCTGTTTAGACAGGGTTTTGAGGGTACAGCACTATTTACCGCACAAGAAGAGTCAGGAAAAAGTTGGCGTTACGCTCTTTCTTGGTTTCAACGCCAGCAGTTAACTACCCAACGTTTAATAATTTTAGATACTAGCCCCTATCCAACTCGCGAAGCAGCAGAGGCACAAGAGATTACACTACGCCATCAGGATGCTAGCGGTTTTTTTGCAACGGAAATAACGGCTGAATTAGCGCAAAAGTGTCAACAGATGGGAATTTCTTATTCCTATAAAGATGATTATATTCAAGCCCAAAATCAAATCAACAACACATCATATTCCCTGGGTAGGACTGAGTTGGGACGATTAGTCACTGCAACAGAAGGAGAAATCAACGGCACTACTCTGCAAATTCCTTCCACCGAATATCATACTCCCAATGAAACGGCTGCTTTGTCATCAATAGATGCCGTAATTAGATTGTTGATGTCTTATGTGTAATATCAGAAATCTTGTACTATAACTTTTTGTCAGACAAATGTGTTTATAATTATCAATCTTTTGAGATTGGTCAATAATGCTATTCAAAACATGAGTAGCATTTTTTTTGTGGGAAAATTGCCTTATCCCAACAATAACTAACCTAATTTTATGCAACCATTTACAATCAAACAATACAGCAAAAAATTGACCTGTCCTCAATTACCTCTAGCAGTCTATCGAGAAGTCGCTGCTCATTTGCGACAAATAGAAGGAGTTGACAGTAATTTAATTATTCGTCCAATTCACCATGATCCTCAAGCAAAGTTTGATTATTACCAAAGCCAAGTTGCAGCTATACAAATAAATTATACACAAGAGAATACTGCTGTCCACGCTCAACAACAAGTAACAGCAATTCTCGACTACTACGCGCAACGCTATCATCCTTGGCAAGATTATGTGAGTGCAAACAAAGAACAGTGAATAAACCAAAAAATACTAAGCTAGTCCTAGTCGGCGGTGGTCATTCTCATGCGATCGCTTTGAGGTTGTGGGGACTAAACCCACTACCACGAGTAGATTTAACTCTGATTAGTGATGTTGAGCAAACTCCTTATTCAGGGATGTTACCAGGTCATGTAGCGGGTTATTATAGCTACGAAGAAACTCACATTGATTTACGTCGCCTAGCTAACTTTGCAGGGGCAAATTTAATTTTAGATCGCGCAAGTGAGCTAGATTTGATCGTCAATCAAGTTGTCTGTCAATCTGGCAATAGTATCCAATTTGATTACTTATCTCTCGATGTTGGCAGTACTCCCAAAATCATAACTATCCCTGGTGCAGATAAATATGCTATCCCCGCTAAACCCGTACCTCAATTTCTTGATGCTTGGTATCAATTAAAGCAGCAGGTTAGCTCGAATCGAGAACGCTCTTGCTCGATCGCAATTGTTGGTGGTGGTGCTGGTGGAGTAGAGTTAGCTTTGAATATGCAGGCTTGTTTGACTCAGATTTTGCAGCCTGAGAAACTACAAATAAACTTAATCCATCGTGGCGATCGCTTATTATCGGGTCACAATGACTGGGTAAGTCATAAGTTGGAAAAGATTATCCAAAAGCGCAATATTAAACTACATCTACAGCAAGAAGTCATTCAAGTAACCCCAGAGCGAATTGCTTGTCAGTCTGGCTTAAATATTGAATGCGATTACGTATTTTGGGTGACTCAAGCTACCGCACCTAGTTGGCTCGCAGCATCTAACCTATCTACTAGCGACCAGGGTTTTGTTTGGGTTACAGATACTCTTCAGTCTGTATCTCATCCTCATGTTTTTGCTGCAGGGGATATTGCAACTATGACTAACTACAGTCGTCCCAAAGCAGGAGTATTTGCCGTACGTCAGGGAAAACCTTTATTTGATAATTGGCAAAATAGTCTTACCAAGCAACCTTTGCAGAACTATACACCCCAAAGTAAATATTTGGCACTAATTGGCACTGGAGATCGTAGGGCGATCGCTTCTTGGGGTCAGTTTGGCTGGCACTCTGCTCTTTTTTGGCGATTAAAAGACTACATCGATCGCCAGTTTATGAATCAATTTACTCGCTTATCCTAATCGTTTCCCTAAATAATTTTGACAACTGTGTATTTAGATACTATTAAAAACTTTTTGTCAAGACTTTTTTGTCATAATAATTGATAAGTCGGCAATTTGTAACTTTTGTTTGTAAAACATCAAGCTACAACTTTTAAACTATCGATAATTATTGCAACACAACTAATTAAAATTATGGGATTAATTAAGGGCATAACTATTCAAACCATTGAATCTATTCAAGGTGGAATGGCAAAGTTTTATACACCTCAATCTAGTAACCAAACCATGGTAGTTAAAGTACCAGCTAATACAGTAGACGATCTGTATGTTCACAAACACCAAACAGATCAACTTTTAGTCGTCAAAGGTGATTTTATTTTGGTAGTTTTGTACAATCGGCAATATCAATATATTCATTTAAGCGATCGCTTCCCTCAAGTTGTCAAGATTCCTAAAGGAGTTTCCCATGGTGCAATTAATTTTAGCGATTGCGACTGTTTACTAGTTAACGCAGTATTACATCATGGCGAACCAAATCACCGTGACTATCAACCAATAGCAAAGCCTTTCCCTTACGATCTTGAGCAAGCCAAATCTTGTCTAACAAGTTCTAGAGAACAATCACCTACTTTAATCGCAGGTGCGGGAATTTAAAATTATATTTACATGAATTTGAAACGATAAAAGGGGATAAAGACTTGAGCTATCCCCTTTTAATGAAAAATATTTTATGATATTTTTGAAGATTCGAGCTTCGAGCTTACTTACAAGGTTGCATCTTAACGAGTTGCCGCTGTAGCTACTGCTTTGGCATTATCCCATTCTTGAATGTCTATTGTCTGCAAGCTAGGGAATAAGAAATGATTTTCTTCTACGTATTGCGCCCCAAATAAGCCTTTTTCTGCCCAGAAGTAGCGATCAGTAGTATGTTCGTTTCTCTTTACTACTAATAATGCTGGAGGTACAATTCCTTCGGAACCTATATAGTTGCGAGCAGCAGTGACTGGTTTCTCTTCACCACTTTCGATATGATACTGAGGAACAAGTTCCAAAATCTTGCGTCCTTCTTGGCGACGGCGACTCTTACGTTTGCGCTTTCTTGCCAACCTTCTTACCTCCTGAAATTTACTTAAGGATTACTGTGCGATCGGTTACTAATTTGTTTACAATTGTATCGTAATGAACAAAAAAAATCAACCCTCTCTTTCAAAACCATGGTTTAAAGAAGTAAGTTTTAATGTTTGGTATAAAATGCCATCTTAAGTATTTTATGATGAATAAAAAAGCCCTAGTAATTCAAGATTAATTGAGAACTAGTGGTTAGACTAAAAATCTAATTTTCTCTAACTATCTGGAAATTTCTGTCCATAGAGCATTTGATGTCCAACAATCACATTTCCAGCAACGAATTTACTACTTTGTGTCAATCTCAAATCGTGCTTCTAGCAGAGAGTTTGGGAGCAGTTTGGAGTGTAGTTTATTTAGCCGAGGAAGTCATTGAAGATCGTGATGCTCAACTATTTCCCACGGCAATTTATCCTCAAACTAAAGACCGAAGTTTGTTAGATTTACCGACAGTTAGGTTGTCAGAAATATGGCAACAGTTGCGCTCTCATTCTCTCTTAGGATTATTACCCGAAAACTTAGTCGATCGCAATTCTCAATCTCAGTCCAATTGGCAACCAAAGTCAGCAGAAAGAAAGCAAGCTGTATTGCCTTTGATACATCAAGAAACTTTTTTAGGTTTGTTAGTAACGGGAAGAGAAGATCGAGATTGGTTTGGTGCAGAATTAAAACAGGTAGAAGAAATAGCTCGTACCTTAGCGATCGCCCGTTTTTTAGAACTACAGTATCATTGGACTCAAGATGAGCTAGCAATCGCTGAAGATCTTAGACGTATCGAAAGAGATCGTTTGGACAATTTGATTCATCAATTACGTAATCCTTTAACTGCCCTAAGAACATTTAGTAAACTATTGCTGAAGCGAGTTATGCCTGAAGATCGCAATCATCAAGTGGCGAAAAGCTTATTAGAACAAAGCGATCGCTTTCAGCAATTATTAGAACAGTTTGAAGCAGAATCGGGCAAAAAAACCCCTTTAAATACTGCTACGCCTATTTTAGAAGCTAGGGATAATACCCAACTACCGAGTAACTTTTTGTTACCAGGCTCCAACACGAAATTAGATTCAATCGACTTAAGCGAAATTTTAAACCCATTACTCAATACAGTAGGGGCAATTGCCTCTGAAAGAAATATTCAACTAAACAGTAATCTTCCGTCATCAATCCCCCAGGTAACAGGAGATTTTTCGGCTTTGAGAGAAATATTTAATAACCTGATCGATAATGCTCTTAAGTACACTCCGTCTGGGGGAAAAGTCGAGATAGATCTAGATACTAAATACTGCACCCCAGAAATTGAAATGTTGGGTATTGCTATTGGTGATACAGGCTATGGTATACCTCAAAGCGATCGAGGACGCATTTTTGAGCGACACTATCGGGGAGTCCAAGGGCAGGGTGATATTCCTGGTACGGGTTTGGGGTTAGCGATCGCTCAAGAATTAATTAAAAAAATGCAGGGTGAAATTGAACTAATTAGCCCCAATAATTTATCAGCAGATAGTCCTGGTACGACTTTTATTGTTTGGTTACCTATTTCATTAAACATTGACCATTGAACATCGAACATCAATTATTAAATAGTGAAAAATGTTAATTAATAAATAATTGATGAGAAAGTTATATTTTTTATTACCAGGGACAAAAGGAAAGTTTAGCGGTGGTGGTTTGTGGGCGGAGCTAAATACTTGCGCTTTAGCACAACAGATATGTGAAGCGGAAGTAGTTACTTATCGCCAAAAAGAATCAGATCGTCTTTGGTTAAAAGATTTACTGCCAAAATGCCAACCAGAGTCCGCCATGTTTATAATTGGTTGGGGTTTTGATGTTCCTAAAATAATTCCTCAACTCCAGGGACAGAATACGATTTATCATGCCCACAGTGCGGGTTATGGCTTTAGTTTACCGTCAGATGTTCCCATTATTACCGTGTCACGCAATACTATGGGCTATTGGGGACAACAATCTGCCAACGGTTTGATTTACTATTTACCCAATCAAATTAGTGATGAGTTTTGCGATCGCCATTTATCTAGAGATATTGATATTTTGGTGCAGACACGCAAGTCTTCCCAGTATTTATCAAACTCTTTAGTACCTGCTTTGCAGTCTCGTTACCGAGTCGAAGTAATCGATCGCTATGTTGAAGATTTGGCAGGGTTATTTAATCGCAGCAAAATATACCTATATGATTCTGCTGAATATTGGGCGGTAAGTGGAGTTACAGAGGGATTTGGTTTGCCACCCCTTGAAGCTTTAGCCTGTGGTTGTGAACTATTCTCCAGCGTCAATCACGGCTTAAGTGACTTTTTAGATCCTGGTTTCAACTGTCATAAGATTGCGGGTTATAGTCTCGACTACGATTTAGAGCGCATTGCTCTGGTTTTGTCATCCCCGAGATCGCCATCATTTTTAGAATCTTGGTTAGCAGAATATCGCAGTGCCAATTTAATTCCCAGATTGCAAGTAATTTTGACTGAGATCGAGCACTTTTTTGACCATCGCGATCGTTATACTCAAAATATTCGTAGTTTAAATGCCACATATCTTGCCAAATTAGAAGCTCAAAGAATTTTCCAGAAAATCGGGCAAAAAATCTTTAAAGCTTAGAGTTACCAGAATAAGCCACTTCAATGGTAGATATAGCAGGGTTTGCATGCCACCAGAAAGTGCCAAAATGTGCTAGAATTTATTTATAAAATGCTACTATATTGGATTTTATTGGCGATAAAGAGTAATTAAGTCGAGTTTATCAGCCCTTAATCCAGATTATTGCATATATTTGGAGTTTTTCACAGTATGACCACTTCCCAGGAAAGGATTATCCCCACCGATCTGAGTAATGAAATGTCTCGCTCCTATTTGGAGTACGCCATGAGCGTGATTGTTGGCAGGGCATTGCCAGACGCTCGGGATGGTCTAAAACCAGTTCATCGGCGTATTTTGTATGCCATGTACGAGTTGGGGCTAACCCCAGACCGTCCATTTCGTAAGTGCGCTCGTGTGGTGGGGGAAGTATTAGGTAAATATCATCCCCACGGCGATACTGCAGTTTACGACGCTTTAGTGCGGATGGCGCAAGATTTCTCCATGAGAAATCCTCTAATCAATGGACATGGTAATTTTGGTTCGATCGACAACGATCCTCCCGCTGCCATGCGTTATACAGAGTGTCGTTTACAGGCTTTAGCGACAGATTCTTTACTACAGGATATTGAAGCAGAGACAGTAGATTTTGCCGATAACTTTGATGGTTCGCAGCAAGAACCAATTGTTTTACCAGCAAGGATACCCCAACTACTAATCAATGGTTCTTCTGGTATTGCGGTGGGGATGGCGACTAATATTCCGCCCCACAACTTAGGAGAAGTAATCGAAGGTGCGATCGCCCTAATTCACAATCCAGAAATTACCGATCTCGACTTGATGCAATACATCAAAGGTCCTGACTTTCCTACAGGGGGACAAATCATCGGTAGGGCGGGAATTAAAGAAGCCTACACCACGGGACGGGGTTCGATTACCATGCGGGGGGTAGCCGAAATTGAAACTATTTCTCAGCGCGGTAGAGCAGACAAAGAAGCAATTATTATCACCCAACTACCCTACCAAACCAACAAGGCATCATTAATCGAGAAAATTGCCGATCTGGTAAACGATAAAAGAATTGACGGTATTTCCGACATCCGCGACGAAAGCGATCGCACGGGAATGCGAGTTGTCATCGAACTCAAGCGAGATGCTTATCCACGGGTAGTTCTCAATAATCTGTACAAACAAACTGCAGTACAGGCCAACTTTGGCTCGAATATGCTGGCATTAGTCAACAATGACCCTCAATTGTTAACTATTCGTCGTTTCTTAGAAGTATTTCTCGACTTTCGCTTTGAAGCCATCACTAGAAGGACTCGCTATCAATTACGCAAAGCTGAAGAGAGAGACCATCTATTACAAGGCTTGTTAATTGCTCTAGATAATATCGACTCGATCATTGGTTTAATAAGAGGGGCAGCAGATACCGCCTCTGCCAAAAACGAACTAGTAGAAAGCTTTGGTTTGTCTACAACTCAAGCAGATGCTATTTTGCAAATGCAGCTACGCCGTTTAACTGCCCTAGAAGCAGAAAAAATTCAGGCAGAACACGAAGATTTACAGACACAAATTGCCGATCTCAACGATATTTTAGCGAGAAAAGAACGGATCGATGAGATTATCGAAGCTGAACTAAGCACCATTAAAAATGTTCATGCTACTCCTCGCCGTACTGAAATTGTTCAGGGAGAAGGAGAGCTTTTAGACAAAGACTTAATTGCTAACGAACAGTCAGTAATTTTAATTACCGAACAGGGCTACATCAAAAGAATGCCTGTGAGTACTTTTGAAGCTCAAAGTCGAGCCACCAGAGGTAAAGCAGCAGCCAAGATGAAAGAAAACGATGGCATAGAACATTTTATGACCTGTTGCGATCACGATACCGTGATGTTTTTTAGCGATCGCGGTGTGGTTTATTCCTTCCATGCTTATCAAATTCCTGCTACCTCTAGAACAGCCAGAGGTATTCCTTTAGTACAGATGTTACCCATCTCGCAATCAGAAAAAATAACTTCTCTAATTGCAGTAAGCGAGTTTACTGAAGATGAGTATTTGGTAATGTTGACTCGCAAAGGCAATGTCAAAAAGACTGCTGTTTCTGCCTTTGCTAATATTCGTTCTAATGGTTTGATTGCCATTTCTCTCCAAGAAGAAGACGAACTACGTTGGGTACGTTTGGCAACCCAAGAAGATAGTATTATCATCGGTACGAGAAAAGGCATGGCAATTCACTTTAAGACCGATAATCAACAGCTACGTCCTTTAGGTAGGTCTACCAAAGGCGTTAAATCCATGAAGCTCAAAAAAGGTGACGAACTAATTTCGATGGATATTATTCCCTCACAAATCGTTGCCACTATAGATATAGGAGGCGAAGAAGACGATAGTGACGAAGAGCTAATTAACGAAGAAATTGATCGAGGCCCTTGGCTATTAGCAATCACTAATAATGGCTATGGCAAAAGAGTACCAATTGGTAAATTCCGCCTGCAAAACCGTGCAGGAATGGGTGTGAGAGCCATAAAGTTTAAAACTGACGACGACTGTTTGGTGGGGATTGATATTGTTCATCCCGAAGACGAATTAATGATCGTCACCAATCGCGGTATTATGATTCGTCAGGCAGTAAAAGCAATCTCTCTCCAGTCTCGTAATGCTACAGGGGTCAGAGTTCAAAGACTAGACAAAGACGATGCGATCGCAGCAGTAGCCCCCGTACCGCCTCTAGAAGAAGATGAAGAAGGGGAAGAGTTGGAGATCAGCGAACAAGTGTAAGAAGCAAAGTATTTTTACGCAATGCGATGGTTAAAACCGACAGAAGTAAAGGAATGTATTCTTTTGCTTCTTTTTTTGCTTGATACTTCGGTGATTTTACTTAATTCTGTAACATCAAGTTAAAAACCCATAAAATAGCTTAAAATAGCTCAAACTAGCTTAAATCTTGCTTAAGAAAATTTGGTTTCTGGCTATCTAAAGGTGGTTTATCGAACGAGACTAAAACGGTGAAGATCAACACTCTAAGACTATTATTGGTAGAAGATAACTTAGCAGATGCTAATTGGATTAGAGAAATCTTAAGAAAATACAATTGGCAGCAATCTAATATTCGGCACGTTCGGAAAGTAGAAGAAGCATTAGATAGCCTCAATCATGATAATTTTGATGCTATTTTGCTAAATTCATCTCTGATTAAGAGTCAAGGGATAACCAGCTTAAACATAGTGCAGCGACAAGCTCCTCAGTTACCCATTATTATTTTGAGCGATACATATAATCCTAATGTAGCAGTACAATCATTGCGTCAAGGGGCGCAAGACTATCTTGTCAAAGGAGAATTTGAAGGCAAAACCTTAACTCGTTCTATTTACTATGCTATTGAACGTCAAAAGATTGAATTTAATACTCGTCAGCAAGCATTAATGAAAAAAATGCTGGATCGAATTCGTAACTCTATCGATTTAAAAACAATTTTAAAAACTACCGCTAGGGAAATACAGAAGTTTTTACATACCGAACAAGTATTAGTTTATCGTGGCGAATCTGATTCGGCTGCCTCTGGCGAATCTACCGTAGTTATCTCTAATTCTTTCCATCTAAAATCGACTCGCGCAGTAATTAATCGCTTTATTTCCGCTATTAATGTAGATTCTTTAGACTCAATTGTGGATCAATCGACAGCAATTAGAACAATGGAAGATAGTAATACAGAAGTTTTATTTAAATCAAAGCAACAAAAAGTAAATCAAGTAAAATCTTATTTGATTTTACCAATTTGGCTGAGTGAGTCAGTAGACTATGTACACGAGGATTTATCTTTGCCGTTAATTCAGACGGTCGATCCTCAACAGCCCAAAAAAGGATTATGGGGAATGTTAATTGCTTACAACACTAGCAAAACTCGAAAATGGCAAGATTGGGAACTTAAATTCTTACAAAGATTAACTACCCAAGTAACTGTCGCCATCCAACAATCACAAATTTGCTGTCAACTGCAAACTGCTAATCGCAAGCTACAGCAACTAGCGATTTTAGATGGACTGACTAATATTGCCAATCGGCGTTATTTCGATCTGGTATTAAATAAAGAGTGGCACAGACTAACAAGAGAACAAAAGCCCCTATCGCTAATTCTTTGTGATATCGATCATTTCAAAGCTTATAATGATACCTATGGTCATCAACAAGGCGATCGCTGCTTGCAAAAAATAGCCAATATCTTAAGAAAAGCGACTAGAAGACCCGCAGATTTAGCTGCTCGTTACGGAGGCGAAGAATTTGCTATTATTTTACCCAATACAAATGCCAAGGGGGCTTTATTCATAGCAGAAAATATTGCTTGTAAGCTGGCTCAAAAACAACTACCCCATCAAGCATCTCCTGTTAGTCAATATGTCACTTGCAGTATGGGCATTTCGACTACGATTCCTCGTACTAAAAAGTCTTCTACTTGCATGATTAAAACAGCAGATCGTTTGCTATATCAAGCCAAAAAATCAGGACGCAATCAAATTGCGATCGACCAACACAAAATTAGATCCACCTCAATTTAATTTCTAATTTGATTATTCGATGAATTCAACACTCTGAAGTATAATCTGGAGTTGTTTGGCTTTTAGTTAGCCGATCGCGTTTAGCTCAACCGCTTGGCGACTTATTGGATCGTAGACACAATTTTGATAAAACAATATGGATATATGGTTTAGACCTTTGGTATGGATGGACTATCGCTTAGGAGTATTACTAGCGGTAATTGTTCCATTTATCTTACTAATTTGGTCTTTGTTCGCCCCTACAGAAGCTATGCAAAGACTACTAGTTATTTATTGGCGAGTTGCTAGTTTATTAATGATTACGGTTTATTTGCTAATTCCCGACTGGAAAGTAGGGTTTATTAGTGGTTTTGCAGCCAGAGTGCTAATTGCGATCGCTCTTTGGTTTTGGGTAGATCTTAACGAAGAGATTCGAGACATTCCTCTCAATTTATTCAAGCTAGTATTTACTTCTTGGCGTTGGGCGATGACTGGCTACTGTGTGTTAGGCGCGATCGCTAAAGCAATTTTTATTCCCTGTGGTTTCTCTGTCACCAAAGTAGGGAGTGATTTTTGTCAGGTTTGGCTAGAAGCCCCTCAAGCTTACCGTAATTTTTTTCATGACAAACCAGGAAATGAAGGATTTTTAGGCTTTATGGGTGCAGTTGGACTCGTAATTTATCTAATTTATTTGGCTTATTTTGTCTTAATTCGTCTTGGCAAACAAGGACGCTCGGCTTTAGAAAAATAGTAAAAAAACGCGCAATGGTCAATAATGAATGTTCGATTGGTCTTCGTTTGGAACAATATACCCTCAAGCGCAGACATGAAGTATTAATGGTAAATTTGGCAACTGCTGCAGGAGAAGCAGATAGCGTAATGGTTTATGCAGGGTTCTCTAGCTCTTTGGTGAGGGCGACGAATTTTGATCCTGATGTTGCGATAATTGCTCCTGATTCTCAAATAATTTCGATTGATCGCCTTTACAGTCCTTACGATCCTAGCGATCCTCAGTATATTGAGTCGGGATTAACCTTGTCTGATATCGAAAAAACTTTGCAAGAGATGGGGATCTAGACAGTTTTTTGCTCTAAAACCGACTTATATTCCCCAAAATTAATATTTATCGCTTAACTTATTGAGTAGATATAGTCACCGCTAAAGGCGGTGAATCTGTGACCGAGGATAGCGGTCAACCGTAAGTCCTAGCTTTCGGGGTCAGGGAACGGTTGACTTAGTTACAGCAAAACTGATTTTAGTAGTACAATCTTTTCAACTTATAAAACATTTTGATAGAACTAATTTACTATTGAGATCCGATTATTTCAAAATAAGGAGCATATTGGTGTGAGCGAGCAAGCAGCAAGTTTAAAGATTAAGAAATTAGCCCAAATACCTTTATTCGGCACGGATGGTATTCGTGGTCGAGTGGGAGATATTTTAAACGCACCCTTTACACTTCAATTGGGCTATTGTGCAGGAAAAGTATTAGCCAACTCAACGTCTCACCAGGGACCAGTCATCATTGGACAAGACTCTCGTAATTCCAGTGACATGCTATCTAATGCGATCGCAGCAGGATTGACGGCTGCGGGGATTGAAGTATGGCATTTAGGCTTGTGTCCTACTCCTTGTGTAGCTTCTTTAACCAGTGATAGCGAAGCCATCGGGGGAATTATGATCTCTGCCAGTCATAATCCACCCCCAGACAACGGCATCAAGTTTTTCGATCAAAAAGGAACAAAATTAGCTGAGGCTTTGACTAGAGAAATAGAAGCTAGTCTGCGAGACGATCGCTCTCAAGGCATGGCGACTTGGTACCAGTCAGCGCAATCAAACATAGCTTGGGGCAAACATTATTATCGCCCAGAGTTAGTCAAGCAATACGTTGGGATGTTGGGCGCATCTTTACCCGAAAACATGAATTTTCAAGGTATGAAAATTGTCTTGGATTTAGCCTGGGGTGCAGCGGTAGAAGTTGCTCCTGCTATTTTTGAGCAACTAGGGGCAGAGGTAATTAGCCTCAATCATCGAGGAGATGGAGATCGCATCAACGTCAACTGTGGCTCAACTCATCTGGTAGCACTCCAGCAAGGAGTCAAAGAACATCAGGCGGATCTCGGTTTTGCATTTGATGGCGATGCAGATCGGGTAATGGCAGTCGATAGTCAAGGTCGAGCAATTGATGGTGACTATATTTTATACCTTTGGGGCGATCGTCTCAGACAAGAACAACAACTCCCAGACAATTTAATTGTGGCTACCGTGATGGCAAATTTGGGATTTGAACGTGCTTGGCAAGCCCAAGGCGGTAAAATGCAGCGTACCAAAGTAGGAGATCGTCATGTTCAGGCTGCAATGTGGAATACGGGGGCAATGTTGGGGGGAGAACAGTCGGGACACATTCTTTGTCATCATCATGGAGTTTCAGGAGATGGAATTCAAACTGCCTTACATTTGACTTCTTTAGTACGTCAGTCTGGAGTTTCATTGACAGAATTGGTAGATAACAGCTTTGTTACTTATCCACAGATTTTACGTAATGTGCGCGTTGAAGATCGCGATCGCCGTAGTAAATGGCAAGAATGCGAACCCGTACAGCAGGCGATCTCTCAGGCAGAAAGCGCAATGGGAAATAAGGGGCGCATTTTGGTTCGCGCTTCGGGTACAGAGCCTCTAATTCGGGTAATGGTAGAAGCTGCAGATCGAGAGTTAACTAATTATTGGACGGATCAATTAGTCTACGCAGTCGAAACTCATCTAGCAGTTTAATTGAATAAAGGGCGAAGCCCTAGTAGTTAGTTATTAGTTAAATATGGATAGAGAACCATACCTAATTAAAAATAATCTAAAAGATTAGAGTCTTCAACTCAATAACGTTAATAAGCGATCGCGAAACTACTAAGAACTAAATACTAAAGACTAAAAACTTTATCGACAAATTGCCAGATCTCTACACTTACTTGAGGAAACAATACGTAATTATTTATTCACTATTTTTGGTAAATTAGTAGTGCCAAATCGCACTAAAGCTACTTTGTGGGTACAGTAAAATATCAGCTAAAACCTTGAGCAGTGGGCAAAAACGCTCAAAATAGTATCTTGAGGAATTCTTGAATTTTCTCTTCAGTAAATTGCGAGATTTTGCTAATCTAAAAAGCAGTTAACAAGTATGTTTTGTAATTGCAAAACATCAATAATTATTATCTAAAGTTACATGGCTACTGTTTTACCAATTTCTGAAACCACTCCTCAATTAGACATAAATTTAGGCGCAAATCGAGAGGCGGATCTAGACGATCCAGCAATTTATTACAATCAAAATAACCCTGCAAAAAGCATTGTTATTGGTACTAAAAAAAACTTAGGATTATCTGTATACAACTTAGACGGAAAAGAAATTCAATCAATTAATCCAGGAAATGTTAGATACAATAATGTAGATATCATCAATAACTTCAATTTTGATGAGGGACAGGCAGATATAGCGATCGCTTCTGACCGCAATAATGATTCTCTTAGCATCTTCAAAATTAACCCTGGAGACCAAAGCCTCACCAATATTACCTCGACGCAACTCAGCAATGCCAATGCTTCAATTTTTGGCATAGATGATGGCGATCGCGCTGCTTATGGTTTGGCTGCCTACAAAAGCCCTGTTGATGGCAAATCTTATGTATTCGTTACCCAAAATAATGGTAATCAGATCGCTCAACTACAATTGTCTGAAGATAGTGCGGGTAATGTCACCGCCGACGTAGTGAGAACTTTAACGATACCTAGTGGTAGAGGTCAAGCAGAAGGTTTAGTTATTGACCGAGATACAGGAACGCTTTATGTTGGTCAAGAAAACTTTGGAATTTATAAATTTGACGCAGAAGTCAATGGTAGCAAAGAGTTTACGGTAGTAGATAGTATTGCTAATGGTTCGGGACAACTCAAAAGTGATATAGAAGGACTGAGTATTTACTATGGTGATAACGGCAAAGGGTATTTAATTGCTTCTAGTCAGGGCAATAATAGTTATGCTACTTACGACCGCCAGGGAAACAACGAATTTCTAGGCAGTTTTCAAATTGGTAATAATAATGGTATTGACGGGGTACAAGCTACTGACGGCATTGATATCTCAAACCGTAACTTTGGTGGCGATTTTTCTGATGGGATAGTCGTAGTCCAAGATGGTCAAAATGAAAACAATACTACTAATTTCAAATATGTTAGCTTTAAAGAGCTTGCTGACGCCAATGATTTTATCCAGCTAGGTGGTGGTAGTGGCAATGCACAAAATCCTAATTCTGATGATGGATCAGATTCTGACAATAGCAACAATGTGGCGAACTTTCAATTAGGTACCAATGGATATAATTCTGTAGAAGATACTGTTTTACAAGAAAACACTCCAAATCGAAACAACGCCAACTCAAATTCTTTGGATGTTGATGCCAATGGCGATCAAGGGAAAGTACAAAGTCTATTACGCTTTGATAATATTTTTGGCAATCGTTCGGGTCAAATTCCGCAAAATGCTCAAATTGTCTCGGCTCAATTAGAAGTAGACGCTTTTGATGATGGCAGTGGTTTGAAATTGCACCGTATGTTGCAGGATTGGAATGATAATAACACTTGGAATAGCCTAGATAATGGCATCCAAACTAACAATATTGAAGCAACAGCGGATGCAGATTCTGTTACAGGTACGGTTACTACAGGAGTAGTAACAATTGACGTTACAAACAGCGTTCAGCAATGGCAAGAAGACCCTGAACTGAATTATGGTTGGGCTGTATTACCTACTAGTAACGATGGTATAGACTTTGGTTCTGCTGAAAGTTCTAGTCCGCCAAGTTTGATTGTGGAATACACTATAGAAGATAGTAATGAGCTTTCCACTACCAATGTGGATTTTGAGCCAGATATTTAAGGATATGGGTCGCGGCTGGCACTTGTCAAACAAGGATCAGCTTCGCGTCTCCCATTGAGTCTATGCTTGTTTGACTAGCTTCGCGTCGCACAAATCACTACTGACTACTTTGTCAAAAGGTAATAGGAATAAAGACTGATTGAAAATATGGCTAATAAACCAACTATTCTTACTGTTGACGATGATCGCGAAGTGTTACAGGCGATCGCCAGAGATCTTAGAAAACAATATGGCGATCGCTTTCGCATTGTGCGGGCTGATTCTGGGGCATCGGCAATTGAAGCAATTGAACAGCTAAAGGTACGCAATGAGACAGTTGCTTTATTGCTTAGTGACCAAAGAATGCCCGAAATGAACGGTGTAGAATTTATTGAAAAAGCTGCACCCATCTTTCCCAAAGCAAAACGAGTGTTGCTAACGGCTTATGCAGATACTGATGCTGCCATTAAAGCCATCAATACCGCTAGATTGGATTATTACCTCCTTAAGCCTTGGGACCCCCCAGAAGAAAAACTATATCCCGTCTTAGACGATTTGTTAGAGGATTGGCTGGCTGTCTATCGTCCTGGCTTTGAAGGTATTCGAGTAGTTGGCGATCGCTGGTCGCCCTGTTCTCATAATGTTAAAGACTTTTTAGCGCGCAATCAAATTCCTTATCAGTGGATGGATGTCGAAACTGAACCCGAAGCTGGCAAATTAATCGACTATGTATCAAAAGGCAGTAAGCCCAATTTACCTTTGGTTTTATTTCCCAATGGCGATCAATTAGAACAGCCTAGTAATTTACAAGTAGCAGAAAAGATCGGACTGCAAACTCAAGCGGAAAAACCATTCTATGATTTGGTAATTGTTGGAGGAGGCCCCGCAGGTTTAGCAGCAGCAGTTTATGGCGCATCAGAAGGTTTGAGTACGGTGATGATCGAACGCTCTGCCCCTGGAGGACAGGCAGGTTCGAGTTCACGTATTGAAAATTACCTAGGTTTTCCCGTAGGTTTGAGTGGGGACGATCTGGCTAGACGGGGTGTTACCCAAGCCAAACGTTTTGGAGTAGAAATCTTAACTCCCCAGGAAGTTGTCGGCGTAGAAATTAAAGATCCTTATCGTATTATCAAATTAAAAGATGGTAGTGAGATTAATTGTCATGCCTTGTTACTAGCAACAGGAGTGTATTGGCGTAGATTGAATTTACCAGGATGCGATCGCCTAACGGGTAGAGGGATCTATTACGGTGCAGCAAAAACCGAAGCCTTATCCTGTCAGGACGAACACATTTATCTTGTAGGTGGGGCAAACTCAGCAGGACAAGCTGCAATGTATTTTTCTAAATATGCCTCCAAAGTCTCAATGTTAGTGCGGGGAGAATCCCTAACTAAAAGTATGTCTCAATATTTGATCGATCAAATTGCTGCTACAGACAATATCGAGGTACTAACCCACACGGAGGTAGCAGAAGTACAGGGCGAAAACAGCCTGACAGGATTGACTCTCTTGCACAACGATACGGGAGAAAAAGAAGAAGTAGAAACCAACTCCCTTTTCATCTTTATCGGTGCCAAACCCGAAACCGAATGGTTAGATGGAGTTATTGCCAGAGATGAACGAGGCTTTATCTATGCAGGGGCAGATCTGACCAAGAGTGAACATTTCCACCGATGGAATCGCGATCGCAATCCTTTTTTATTAGAAACTAGTACTCCAGGTATTTTCGTCGCGGGAGATGTTCGTCACAATTCAGTTAAGCGGGTAGCTTCTGGAGTAGGAGAGGGTTCGATCGCTATTATGTTTGTCCACCGTTATCTGGCAGAAGTCGGCGCCTAGTTTTATTTTAAGTTGCCCAAATTCGCAGAAACCAGCCAATCACAATTCCTAAAAAGACAAAGCGTACTACCTGCCAAAAAATATCTGGTAACAACACACTTTCGAGATTTAACTCTAAACTGTCTAATTCTTCTTGAATACTGCGTAATTCAGTTTTTAATGGTTGGGGCAAAGATTTATCTTTTTGCTGCTGTTTCAATTCTTCTTGACGCTCTTTAACTTGCGATCGCTTGGCAAGATCTTGTTGTATCTGAGTATGACGCGATTGAAGCTGTTTAAGGGATTGCTCTACTTCAATCAATATTTGTTCCAAATCATTTTGTTTAGTTTCGCCAGACTTGGGGGAAGACATCGCTAAAATTAGAAATAACGCATTTAGATCGTCACGATATTAACCCATGTTTGAAGTAACGCCCCTGTCGAGTAGTAAAAGTAAAGTCCCTAACGAGTTAAGCGATCTAGAACTGGCACAAGCTTTAGTAGAGAGAAATCTCATCGCTCACCAAGATTGGCATCGACTTAAGGGAAACCGTAAAGCCCAAGCCAAACAACAATTAACTTCAGCATTAGTATTCTTGTTACAAGACCAGCCCCAAGAAGCCTTAGAGCGTATCAATCAAGCTGCCCGATGGCTGGACGGATCTTTAAAATCTCCTCCTTGTCCCGATGCTCAACGGAAAAAGAATCATCAATAGCAATTAATTAATCAAATAAAAATGCCTCAAGCACCAGACAAATATTTAACTCCAGAAGAATCGGCTGATGTCGAAGCAGCCTTGCTGACATCTCCCGAAAAGTTTCTCACTCGTTTGACTATTTCTTCTCAAAGACTGTTGCAAAAAATTGCTAAGGACTATCAGGTTTCCATTGAGGAATTATCTCACAAACAAATTATTCAATGGTTTGAAAATGATAATAATCGTTTGCTTTGAATTTATCGTCAATTTATCGTCATAATATTTGTTTACAATTAAAAGGTTTGCAGGACTTATTTTTAAGCAATCTATTCTAACTATCATGACATTGATCCGTATTCCCGAATCTTGGGAAATATCCGAAAATCAGATTACCTCCCCCAGACTTTATTACAGTCGTCGCAGTTTTATTAAGTCTCTAGTTGGTGCGGGGATTGGCGCGAGTTTGTTGCCCTTAGCGGGATGTAACGGGTCTAATGTTGGTAAATCTGCATCGGCAACCGCCTTAGAAGCCAGCATTGACTTACCTGAAATTAATTCGTTGGCGACAAATCCTAATTTCGCTCAGGTTAACCGACCCATTGTTGAAGAAAAGGTTGCTGCCCAATATAATAATTTCTACGAATTTGGTGGGACTAAAAAAATTTGGCTTGATGCTCAAAAGCTACCTACCGAAAACTGGAAAGTAGAAGTAGCAGGACTGGTAAAAAATCCTCGCACTTATGACCTCGACGATCTAAAACAAAAATTTTCTTTGGAAGAAAGAATCTATCGTTTTCGCTGTGTAGAAGCATGGTCGATGGTTTTACCTTGGATTGGATTCCCGATGAAAGCTTTACTGGCAGATGTTGAACCTACTACTCAAGCTAAGTACGTGCGTTTTACTTCATTTTATGACCCAGAGATTACTACGGGACCTGGTTTTCATCTTGGTTCGTTGCCCTGGCCCTATACCGAAGGATTAAGAATTGAAGAAATGGCAAACGATCTAGCTTTCTTTGCGGTGGGGTTATTTGGTCACGATCTGCCAAAACAACACGGCGCACCTTTACGGATGGTTACGCCTTGGAAATACGGTTTTAAAGGTGCTAAATCGATTGTTAAAATTGAATTTGTCGCCGAACAACCAGCTACTTATTGGAATACTCTAGACTCTAACGAGTATAAGTTTGAAGCTAATGTCGAACCCGATGTTCCCCATCCTCGTTGGTCACAAGCTACAGAGAAATTTATCAGTAATGGACCTGGTTTGTCTTGGGAAATTAAAGAAACCCTTCCTTACAATGGTTATGGGGAATATGTAGCAGATTTATATACCAGGGCAAACGCATCTAAATCATAAGCAACAGCACTAAGCATAGCCTGTAACTTAATCGTGACAAGTTAAAGCAGAGGGATCAGGAGTGTTGATATTTAAACACCCCTGATGAATATTAGGCAGATAAACTATATATCTACCGATATTTGTCCATTTTCAACTTTGGTAGGATAAACTCCCAGAGTCTTCTCTGAAGAAATCTTACCCAACATACTTCCTACTACAGGAGGGAAAGGACACCATTTATTGACGCTACCTGTCTTTAGGTCAAATTCGCTACGATGCCAAGGACAAACTAACGATCCGTCTGAAGTAATTTTGCCTTTCTTGAGAGATAGCTTGAGATGAGGACAGATACTATCCACCGCATGAATGTTACCAGATTCGTTTAACAATAAAAGCGATCGCTCGGCTAATTTCACTACTTGTTTTGTACCAGGAGCAAGATCGTCTACCGCTAATGCAGTTGTCCAAGTCATATTATTCTCTCCTTACTATTATAAAAAAGCTTTTAAATTTTTTAGTATGTTGCCTACCCTCAAGTCATTATCAAGCAATTCGGAGCTAAACCAGAGGTTAAGGTTAACAATTATGAAGACTTGGGAAATTGACAAGGGACTCCGCGCAGCATAACGGGGGGTCTACCTTGGCTTTAAGATTACCAGACAATTACGTTGCAGGTCGGCGACCCGTTGAGTAAACTATCGAGGGCGGGCATTTAAGATTTAACAGCTTTGTATTGAACATCGAGCATTATTTATGAAACGGATTTTTATTACTGGTGCAAGTGGTTGTATTGGTCACTATATGACCGAGGCCTTGATTCAAAACACCAACCACGAACTATATTTGCTAGTAAGAAATCCTGATAAGCTTCAGTTTGATTACAATGCTCGTCGGGGAATTCATATTTTGCAGGGAGATATGTCCCGTATTGAAGAATATAGTGACCTGTTGCTCAAAGATATTAACATTGCAATCTTGGCAGCTACTGCTTGGGGTGGACAGGGAGAAACTTACGATATCAACGTAGTTAAAACCATTAGTCTGATTAATCTACTTAACCCAAAAATTTGTGAGCGAGTAATTTATTTTTCTACCGCCAGTATTCTCGACCAAAAGAATCAACTATTGTTACCAGCTAGTCAATTTGGTCACGATTATATCCGCACCAAGTATCAGTGTTTTTCTCAACTAGCAAAAACTGCGATCGCCGATAAGGTAATTGCGGTATTTCCTACTTTGGTTTTTGGTGGAGACAAAGACAAACCTTATTCTCATCTTAGTTCTGGTATCACTGATGTAACTCAATGGATTAGTTTAATACGCTGGTTTAGTGTTGATGGTAGTTTCCACTTTATCCACGCAGAAGATATTGCCAGAGTAATTAGCTATTTGGTAGAACATCCTGAATATTCTCCACCTGAAGAAGATAATCCCGAAGTGGTGGATTGTCTGGTATTAGGTAATTGTGCCATCTCTGTAGATCGAGCGATCGCCCAAATTAGTCAATATTTCAACAAAAGAGTTTACCTGCGTTTTCCTTTATATATTTGGCTGGCTAATATTTTTATCAAGATCTTTGGCATTCAGATGGATTCTTGGAGTCGCTTTTCTCTAGACTACCGCCACTTTATTTATACTAATCCCGTGTCTCCTTCTAGTTTTGGCTTAGAGGATTATTGCCCAACTATAGAAGACTTGATGAGAGTTTCAGGAGTATAATTTTGAGCGTGATCTAATCTTCAACATTTTTTCGTGATTTTGCTAAAGATCGTCGCGAAACCCAGAACCTTGGGGTGTTCTTTCTGTAGGATTGGTCGGTAAAGACTCTGACTCTTTGATAGTAGAATTTTTAGGTAAGCGATCGCCTTGTTTGGGTAGTTCTGTTTCTGATTCGGGAACTGACTTGTGTACGATGAAATAAAAACTGGCGATCGCCGCCATTACTCCCACCACTGAAGCGATTGTGATGCTTATTTTGCCTTTTTTCTGAGATTTGGCAGGTGCAGGCGAATCTACCGAAGAGATCGGATCGATGACGGTAGCAGGTGTTTGTTCTGTAGCAGTGATAGTGCTAGAAACTTCCGAAACAGAATTATTATTAGCAGATCTAGCAGAGATCGATGGTGTACTACCTTGGTTTAATATTTGGGTAGGTTCAGAATAAATTGCCGTCACCGATTGGGGTTTAGTTAGTTTGGAAGAGGGTAGTTTAGTCAAATCCTGCAAGATCTCTGCTGCCGATGGAGTACGCTCTTCAAAATGATATCGAGTCATCTGAGTCAAGATCTTGGCTAACCCTGGACTAACATTAGCTGAAGGTTGCCAAATAATTTCGCCTTCATTATCTTCATCTAAATCTATGGGAACAATTCCCGTCAATGCTTGAATTCCTATCATACCCAAAGCATATAAATCGCTCGTAGGTTGAGGTTTTCCTCTCGCTTGTTCTGTGGGCATGTAGCCTTGCGTTCCTACTGCCACAGTTAATTGTCCAATATTAGTTGATTGTCCCTGTAATACTTGTTTGACCGTACCAAAATCTACCAAAACTAACTGGCGATCGCTCTGACGACGAATTAAATTATCGGGTTTGACATCGCGATGAATTACTCCCTTACTATGAATAAACTGCAAAATATGCAAAACATCCTGCAATAGTTCGACCACTTCTACTTCTGTCCAAATTCTCTTGCCATTTAATTCGGTAGCAAGGGTATGACCCTCGATATACTGCTGTACTAAATAAAACTTTGATTCTTCTTCAAAATAAGCCAGCAATTCAGGAATTTGTAGATGATGTCCCAAACTATGGAGGACAGAAGCCTCTGTCTTAAATAAGCGTCTGGCTATCTCTAAAAAGCGCGGAGATTGACTACTAGGATATAGCTGCTTGACGACGCAGGTATCTTTTCCTGGTAATTGAGTATCTTCTGCCAAATAAGTTCTACCAAATCCACCTTCGGCTAGATACTCCAGAATTTTGTAACGAGACCCTAATATTTTTCCCTTCACAGTCGAAGATTGTTTTGTGACACTTGAAGTACAAGGGTATTTTAATATTAGATCGGTAAACTTCTAGATAACTTAAGCATTCTTATTCAAACAAAGCGTAAAATGTAAAAACTGCTGACTCTTGCAAGAGACTAATACAGAGGTAAGAAAGAATTGGACGAATCATATCAAGACTATATTAATCGAGTAGCCAGGTTGACGTTACCGACTGCTTGTTCGATGCAACTGCAAACTATCCAAGCATCTCCCAAATTTATCGATCGCCAACCAGCTTCTTTTCCTGGCTATAGTGTCATTACACCCCTAGCAAAGGAAGATACTGCTAATTCTGATTTTTATCGTCAAGTTGAGACAATACAACAACAATTATCTCAACAGTTAGAAACAGATTTCTTTATTCCTTTACTACCTGCTAGCTTTCACTTTACCCTAGCCGATTTAATTTGGGATGAAAGTTATCGTCAGATAGTAAGTGCTAATAGTGAGTTTGACCAAAAATTACAGCAGCAAATTGCAGTTAGTTTTCAACAATACCAAGAATCTGTCTTTCAACAACCTCTTACTTGGCAGTTGTGGGGTGTAATTACTAGGCCAAGAGCAATTATGGCTTGTCTGGTACCAAAAGACCAAGAAAGCTACGATTCGGTGATTAAGCTGCGCCGTTTTATTTATCAAAATGCGGGTTTGATTGGTCTGGGTATCGAACAACAGTACGATCTAACCGCTCACATAACTTTGGGATATTTTGGCGAAATACCTCCAAGTTTAAATCGCGATCGCTTGTGTATTGTCCTCTCTCAAATTAACGATCGCCTGGTAGAAAGTGAGCTACCCGTATTAACCGTTGAAGAAGGACAATTGCGTAAGTTTGACGACATGATTCACTACAATTATCAGTCGGGGTGGCCAATGGTTAAATTGGGCATTTAAAGGCATTTTTAGCTATTTTTATGAAAAATCCTTTAAATCATCCCATCGTCAGTCAAAGTTTTGCGATCATCGATCGCGAGGTAGAACAACACCAACTTAGTCCTCAAGAATATGCGATCGCCCGACGAGTAATTCATGCTACAGCGGATTTTGAGTATCTCAAGCTATTGCAATTTAGTCAGGGAGCGATCGATTCGGGGATTGCTGCGATTAAAGCTGGGATACCGATTGTGACAGATGTCACTATGGTCAAACAGGGAATTCACACTTTAGTCGCCAAAACTTTTAATAACCCCATAATTGCAGCAATTGATCGCGCACCTATAGCCGATCTGGGTAAAACTCGTACGGAAACAGGTATACTGCGATGTTGCTTAGAATATCCCGAAGCTATTTATCTAATTGGTAATGCACCTACTGCCTTGATTGCTCTTGGCGATCGCATATCTAATTCGGAAATTGCTCCTAGTTTGGTTATTGGTGCGCCAGTCGGCTTTGTTTCAGTAGTAGAATCCAAACAGATTTTGGCTCAGTTAGATGTTCCCCAAATCTTAGTTAAAGGTAGAAAAGGAGGTTCTCCCGCAGCAGCTTCGATTCTGAATGCGTTATTGATTTTGGCATCTGAGTAAAATGCACAATTTTGAGCAGTTCTCAATTAATACTCGTTCAAGCGTAATTTAAAAACTTACAAAATAGAATCTAATAAGCGATCGCCTTCAGGAATTAACTGCTGATATTTATATTTAACTAAGTTTAACTGGGGTTGAGTTAAAATTTGATGGAGATCAACACGCTGTTGGGATGTAACTGCGCGATCGATAATGTCGCAGGCGCGATTGCCCTGGCGATCGCAAATTGATAAAGACGCCCCACTACTAACTAATAGCTCGACAATTTCGATTCTAGAATTGCCCGTAGCATACATTAATGCTGTCTTGCCTTCTGGTGACTGGGCGTTTAATTCGGCAGCAGCATCAATCAGGTGCATCACAATCTGTAGTTTATCTTTTAATGGTCGAGCATCTTTGATACCCAAGATCGCAGTTTTCATCAGGGGGGTAATTCCTTGAGAATCTCTGCTGTTAGGATTAGCACCGTTAATTAGTAATAGTTTAACCAGATTGGGCAGACACCAAAGAATGGCAATTTCTAAAATAGTACGCCCCAAACTATCTCGTACATTTAGATCTACACCGTATTCAATTAACAGACGCAGACATTCTTGTTTGGCGGTAATGCAGTATAGAGTTTTTTGGCGATTTCTAATCGAACCTTGAGGTAAGGTAAAGTAATTCTTCTCAAATATCAAGAAAATTAGAGGGTCACAATTCTCGCCGACAATCCTGACATTAGGATTTACCCCTCGATCTAGCAGTTGTTTAACTACCACGACATTATTGGTAGCTACTGCTTCAGCCAGTTTTAGTTCTTGATGACGAGAATATTTGTTAATTCTGTTGACAACGTCGAAAATTACCCAACTCACAATTCATTACCAATCCTGTTCAGAAATTAAAAGTATTTTAGAACAAATAAACTAAGTAATTATCACCAATTATTAATTATTAATTATTGAAATACAGGTTTGGATATCTGCATTAGTTTTAATTGCTTGAGGATTGATGTGAGTAGGTGCTGCTTGGTAACCGTTGTTTTGTAAAGATTGGATTAAATGCGATCGCTTGGGTAAATCTAATTTTCCTCATCCCATAGCGATCGCCGAAGCGAGATTTTGGCTAATAATAGAATTGTGGTCGGGATTACCTTCGTTAATCCAAATATAATCAGCCTGAGATTCTTGCCAATAGCGCAAACTACGGACACCACAACCCCCCAAAGCATCTAAAATTCTGAAGCTATCTTTTGCTTCTTGCTCAATGCTGGCGGTTAATACTCCTAAGTCTCTAACTAATTTACTGTGAGGGTTATAAAAAGCATTACCTACCTGAAACCGTACATTTCCTTCTTGATACCAAAGATTTTTATTGATCACTCAGAAATTGCTGGTTGTTAATTAATTAGTTGTTAATTGGTTAGTGCTTGAAATGTAATTGCCGATCTACTGAGACTAACAACTCATCAATAATGCGGTTGCGAAAGTAATGGGGAGGACTCCACTTAATCCATTCTGAAGCACTGTGTTCGGTCATGACAATTTCTAATTCATCGCTTACCCAACCAAAAAAAATAACTAAAGATTTTTCAACCTTTTGCCCGTCGTAACGTCGGTAACGAGGATAGTAAATCGTTTTAAAACGAAAGTCTAATTCTAAACAAACTTGTCTTCTAGTAATGCCTGTTTCTTCTCTTAACTCCCTTAAAGCGCATTGTAGTTCTGTTTCTCCTGGCTCGATATGACCCTTGGGCAAATCGTAGCGATGCGATCGCTTCATTAAGAGAAATGATGGTTGTTTAGTTCGAGTAAAACAGATGACACCACAGGACTTTACTTTGTGCATGGAAAGCGATCGTAGTACAAAAGCGATCGTAATTAAAATAAAAATTGGCTAGACCATAATTCAAATTTCCAATTCGGGTAGAGTAAAACTACCGTCATCATTACAGGGGAAAGCAATGGCTTTAACTACTGAATTTATGGGTAACCGACTGTAGATATGAGGATATAATTCTGCTTCCCCAGCCAAATTTTCCTCAACCAAGCTGCTACTTATTGTAGAAGATTCGATCGCCAATATTACAAGACCATTTTGACCTTTATAAAACCGATGCGCCACTGTCAGGATTTGATAACTATATGAGCAGTGGATAAATCCATCGTTGGTAAAACCTTGGGGAGTATATTCTTTTTGAGCTTGAGCGTCGTTCCACTCAGATAACGAAGTTATGTGATATAAAAATTGATGGTTATTCACAATAGAGCAATCAAAAGTATTTTGGTTTCTAATATAGAGACATTAACCGATCTCAAAAGCCAGAGTAAAGGTAGTTACTTGTTCGTGACTGCTAACTGTGATTTTACCTTCTAGTAACTCGACTAACTTTTTCACCAACGCTAAGCCAATGCCTGTCCCCCCATATTGCCAAGGATCGTGATTGGGAATGCGATAAAATTTTTCAAAGATGCGTTCTTGTTCTTCGATTGGTATTTCAATACCAGTATTAATTGTTTTGATCAAGAGATGGTAAGAACTTTGGCAAGTGCTAATCACAATTTTGCCTCCAGAGGGAGTGTATTTATAAGCATTACTTAATAGTTCGTTAACGACTCGCCTGAGCATTTTGGAGTCGGTATGGAGTGGAGGTAAGCCCTCTGCTAGATCTAACTGTAGCTGCTGTTTCTGCTTAGTACCTAAAGAAAAAGTTTTCACAATTTGAGGAATCCAGGTTTCTAGATCGATTGATTGCCACGCATCGGGTTTACTGGCAGCATCGACATAGCAAAGAGTTAACAAATCATCTACTAATTGATTTTGCTTTTTATAGGAAGCATGAAAAATTTCCATAACCTTATCAATTTTGGGGGATGGATGCGCTCCTAATTCTGCCTCTAACAAATTCTCTAAAGTACTAATCGCCAAGCGAATACCACTCATCGGTGTGCGTAATTCATGGGAAATAGTTTTGAGAAAATCATCTTTAACTAGATTGAGTTTTTCTAATTCTTGTACCTGAATTTGTTCTGCTTGATAAAGTCTGGCTTGGCGAATAGCGATCGCACATTGATCGGCAATTTGCTGTACTAGCTGCATTTCCCAAGGTTCAAATACTCCTTCTTTGGGGCGCATTAACCATAGATTTCCCAAAATACCGCGATCGTCGAAAATAGGGCAAATTAACCGCGTTACTTGCTGCTGACGATATCCAATCGTTGGTAGCCAATCAACAAACTGAAGAGATTGTTTGGCTAGTAGCTGCTGATATAGTTCACGATAGTCGCCAACCCGACGATAGATTCTCGGTTGATCTGGTGAGGCTACAGGATATTCGTAGGTTACTTCAGTCAGACTTTGACGATGTTTGTAAAGTTCGATCTGACAGCCTTTGATATCTAATCCTTGAGCCAAATTTTTGGTAGCAGCATGGAGAATTTGTTTCTCATCTAAACTATCGCGAATAGCTTGAGTGATCGAGCGTACTAATTCTTCGGATTTGAGAGTTTGTTTTAGCTGCTGCAAAGTATGGCGCAATTGAGCAGTACGTTGTACTACTTGTACTTCGAGATTAAGATTAAGATCTTGTACCTGTTGGTGTAGTTCTGCCTGTTGGACTGCATTAGCTACCTTGGTAGCTAATTGCTTTAATAGTTCGATATTAGACTGTTGCCATCGGCGAGTAGAGCGACAATGTTGAGCGATCAATAAGCCCCACAGTTTAGCTTCGGTGGTAATCGGAATGACTAGATTGGCTTTCGCTTGACAAGCAACCAACAATTCGCGGTAACAATTAGATAAATTAACGCGATCGAGATCTTCAATTACTTGAATTCTGCCATTACAATAATCTTTAGCTAAATCATCAGTAAAACAGGTATCTTGAAAATTCTGGTCTAATACTGAAATCCAAGGTTCGACTACCGATTCTACCGTCATAGATCCTTGCCAATCAGGAGCAAAACGATAGATTAAAACCCGATCGCATTGCAGAAAAGAACGCACTTCTTCTACTGTTTGCTGAAGAATCGTTTTTAGATCTAATGATTGACTAATACGCAGTGCGATCGCCGCTAATAATTGTTCACGATCGCTTTGAATCTTCGATTCGGCAGTAATTTCTTGCCCCGACTCAATTTTGGTACGAATCGTAGTTAAGCCAACAACTTTTTTCTGAATATTTAGTTGAGGGATGACGCTAACTAGCCAACAACTGCGTCGATCTTCACAAATGCTACATTCTTGATAAACCACTACCTGTTGCGATCGCACGCAGCGGTCATAAATTTCTAGAATCGTGACTGTGTTTTCACGAGTCAAAATATCTGGGGGCGATTTACCCATAACTTGATTGATCGCAATTCCCAACCAAGTCTCACTGTTGGCAATCGAGTTTAGATAGCGATATTGCCCTTGTGCAATTACTTCAATAGCACAAACTTCTAACTCTTTTTGGACATTTATTGCAAAACCTGGTGAGCCGTCTCCACTTTTAGAATCGCGCTTTTGAGGTTTTTTGCTATTCACGGGCGAAATTTCAAATTATGTAGCGATCGGCAAGATTTTAGCAGCAATATCGATACCGAATAATCAGGCTAGCCAAAATAACTCTACACGTAAACTAACTGCTGGTTAACTTTAAAATTATCAAATTTGAATTTTTAAAGTTTCATGCCAGACACTTGCTTATTTTGCATTCCAATCTTAACTCTTTTTATCTGCGTCTCTAAATATGGTTTATATTTTCTTCCAATCTTAGACCATCGCACAATCAAGATAGCTAATCAGAGCGATGATTATTGATATTCTTCAGTAACTGCATTTTGACCTGAAACTTTCGGTAAAGCAATTGCCTCATTTGATAGAGGTAAATTAGGCGTAGAAGCGGACGAAGATTGATTGGGTAGTTGCTGCATCAAACTAGCCATTTCTAGAGCATTTAAAGCGTAGTTCCAGCCCAAATTACTTTTGATACCTGCTCTTTCTAAAGCTTGCTGCATAGTATCGACAGTTAAAACTCCAAAGATTACGGGAACTCCTGTTTGAAAACTAGCTGCTGCAACTCCCTTAGCTGCTTCGGAGGATACATAGTCAAAATGAGGTGTTTGTCCTCTGATCACCGCACCGAGACAGATAATTGCATTGTAACCACCACAAAGGGCTAATTGACGAGCAACCATGGCAATTTCGTAGCTACCAGGTACCCACACATAATCTACTTGACCATTGTCAGGATCGATATTGATGCCATGACGCTTGAGACAATCTTGACATCCTGAAATTAGTTTTTCTGTCACCAAATCGTTAAAACGACCAATAACGATCGCCATGCGAATATTGGATACGTCTCCCGCAAAAGTTCCTTCAAAAACAGTCATAAGTCAAGATCGAATTACAGTATGATTTTTACAATTAGGATTTACATTTTAGAAAATAAGGCGATCGCTCGCTAGATTAATGGCGATCGCCGATTTTCATTTAAATTGTAAATGGCTGCTATATTAAATAACAAAAACGTTCAATAGCCCTACTACCACTACTAATACCGTCCAAATTCCCGAACCCACATAGATCAAAGATTTAGACTGTTCCCAGTTTTGGGGGGAAGCATAAGCAACTGGAACTCCAATTACCATTACGAAAGAAAATAGAACTAAAGCCACTAAGGCTAACTGAAATAAAATAGTCATTGTTTGATTCTCCTAATTTTAAGATGGCCGATCAAGGCAAATCTTTAAAAATAAAGTTTTAATTTGGTTATCTTTTTCCTAATCTCATAGGCTACCAAAAAGTGACTACATCTGAGAAGGGATCTTGTTACGCAATGCGCTAGATAACTTTATCCAAACTTTTGTAAAATACGATGATTCTCAACTCAGGAAAAAGCTATGGTTTCCCTGGGACATCTGGATAAGAATAACTACACATACAACTAAAATTTATTATTAATAAATGTTAGATTCTAGAGTTAGCGGTATTTTGTTACATCCAACTTCTTTGCCTAGTCGTTTTGGCATCGGAGACTTGGGAGAGAATGCATATAAGTTTGTCGATTTTATGGCAAATAGTGACCAGCAAATATGGCAAATTTTGCCTATTGGACCGACAGGTTTTGGAAACTCTCCTTATTTATCTTATTCTGCTTTGGCAGGAAATCCGCTATTAATTAGTCCCGAAGTTTTGCACGGACAAGGATTAATTTCTGACCAAGAGCTAGAAGACATACCAGAATTCTCTCTTGATGCGGTAGATTTTGAGCGGGTGATTAGTACTAAAATTCCTCTACTAAAAAAAGCTTGCGATCGCTATAAAAGCCAAGCATCAGCAGCAGAAAACGAAGAATTTAAACGTTTTTGTAATCGACAAAACGACTGGCTGAGCGACTATGCTTTGTTTATGTCTCTCAAACAAGCACACCAGGGTAGTAGCTGGAATCAATGGCCTACTGAAATCGCTGATCGCCAGCCTCAAGCTATGGCAAAATGGGCAGCCGAGTTAGCCGATGAGATTTACTTTCAAAAATTTGTTCAGTATCAATTCTTTCGTCAGTGGCAAAACCTCAAACAATACGCCAATCAAAAAGGAATTAGAATTTTTGGTGATATCCCCATCTATGTCGCTCACGACAGTGTAGATGTCTGGGCGCACAGCGATATTTTCTGTCTAGATCAAAAAACAGGTGAAGCCAAACTGATGGCTGGAGTACCACCCGATTATTTTAGTGCGACAGGACAGCTTTGGGGTAATCCTGTCTACGATTGGGTAGAGTTAGAAAAAACTAATTTTAAATGGTGGATTAGAAGAGTTGAAGGCATCTTAGAATATGTCGATCTGATTCGGATCGATCACTTTCGTGGTTTTCAAGCATATTGGGCTGTACCCCAAGGAGAAACCACTGCCATGAAAGGAACTTGGCTCGATGCCCCTGGAGATGAATTTTTTCAATTGTTAGAAAAACAGTTGGGTAAATTACCGATTGTGGCTGAAGACTTGGGAGTAATTACCCCTGAAGTAGAAGCCTTGCGAGATAAATTCAACTTCCCTGGCATGAAAATTCTGCAGTTTGCCTTTGATGACGATCGCGCTAATGGTTTCTTACCTTTTAACTACAACCGTAACTGTATCGTCTATACAGGCACTCATGATAACAACACTAGTGTAGGTTGGTTTTACGAGCGATCGCCAGAAGCCCAGGCTAGAGTGACCGATTATCTCGGCTGTGTCGGTGATGACGGCATTCATTGGGCTTTAATTCGATTAGCTTTAGGCTCAATTGGCAACACCGTTATCTTACCTTTTCAAGATGTTTTAGGTTTGGGTACAGATGCCAAAATGAATACTCCTGCTCAACCTACGGGGAATTGGTCGTGGCGTTGCCGTGTAGAAGCTTTCAACAGCGAACTTAGCGGTCGCCTAAAGTATTTGACCTATCTCTATGGCAGAACACCCGATAACAGCGAACAATAAACTGTAGGGGCGATTCGCCAAGCACAGAGGCTGTCTTTTGAGGTTTCTTGAAAAGACAGCCCTCGATCCTTTTTCTAAACCTGCTGTTCTACGGCTGCTTTGTATAGTTTTTGAATTTTGCGTAATAATTTATCTAAAACAGAATTACGACATTCAGGGTTGTTGGGGTCGCAACTCTGAATAGCTTCAATTAACTTAGCTTCTCTAATGTCTACATAACCATCGCTGTAGACTAAACCACTAATTTTTTCTAGCAATTGCTGATAATCAGCTTCTGTCGGATTTTCGCCAAAATATTCCTCTAACCATTGATAACACTCAACGGGTTGAATCGGTCTTAATTCGGACAACAGAGGTTTAATCTCAGGGTCTTGGGCTAGCTTAAAATCTTGGGCTACACGATGCAAATAAGCACGTTCTTCTGGTTGAATAATACCGTCAATCCAGGCAGCACCAATCAGAATTTTGAGAATCTGTTTCATTTTGTTTTTATTTTGTGTCAGCATCTCACCAATCTCGTATTAACCTCACCATAAAAAATCCATCCATATCCCGAATATGGGGATAAACTTTAATCCAGCCTTCTGGTGTGGCAAAGTTTCTGCTCATCAGATCGGAAGGAATTTGAACACTCCAATTAGAATGACTTTTCAAAAACGATTTTACTATTGTTTCATTTTCTGAAAGATTAAGAGTGCAGGTAGCATAGACTAAAATTCCCTTTGGTTTTACCCAGGCAGCAGTCTGTTCTAATAGTTCCCTTTGTAAGGTAAAAAGTTCTCTAATCGACTCATAAGTTTTGCGCCAGCGAATATCAGGACGTTTGTGTAACGTACCCAAACCCGAACAAGGAGCATCGAGTAAGACGCGATCTGCCAAATCGATAAAACTAGTTATATTTCGGCTATCCTCAACTTGAATTTCTATAGACTTCAACTGTAGTCTAGCAGCATTTTCTCTAACTTTGTTTAAACGTTTAGCAGCGCGATCGCAAGCAATGATTCGTCCTTGATCTCCCATTAATTCGGCTATATGAGTAGTTTTTCCACCAGGGGCAGCACAGGCATCGATAATCGTTTCTCCTGGCTGGGGATCTAATAAATGAGAAACCAACTGCGCGCTGCTGTCCTGAATTACCCACCAACCCTGTTTGTATCCTGGTAACTCGGTAACTGCTCCAGCACTATCTAATCTCAACCCTTGGGGTAATCCTGGTATCCGATTAATAGTCATTCCCTCAGCTTGAAAAGCACTTTCTACTTCTTCGACAGTAGTTTGGAGAATATTAACCCGTATATCTAAGTTGGGAGCTTGATTAAACCAAGCCAGCAGGCGATCAACTTCTTCTATTGGCAATTGCTCTAACCAAACTTTTACTATCCAGTCAGGAAAACTATGTAAAATTCCTAATTTAGCCACAGGATCTGCTGGTAACTGTAGCGGATCTTCTTTTTCACTCTGACGTAGATAGCTTCGCAATAAACCATTGACTACTCCTGCCAATTTAGCAATACCGTTGACCTTTGCCAGATCGACACTGGTATTAACTGCTGCCGAATTAGGGACGCGATTTAAGTAGCGTAATTGATACAATCCCAAATGTAAGATAATCCTAAGATCTGGGGGTTGTTGAATCGCTTTCTTCTTACCCAGCAAATCGATTAAAGTATCTAAAGTACGCTGACGACGTAAAGTACCATAAACTAACTCACAAGCAAAACCACGCTCTGCCTGACTAATTTTTGCCGATTTCTCTACAGATTTGATGACTCGATTTAAAGCAATATCAGTATAGGCTTGCTTTTGATAAATATTTTTGAGAGCGAGAAATGCTATTTGACGAGCATTGGGAATAAAGGTCATGTTGTAAATCGAGAAATTGCCCTATTTATTCTACAGTCGTCGTCTACTCTTTTCCCTTCTTACTCCGCCTTGGCGATCAATGCTTGCCAAACTCAAACCAATTCTTGCTGATTACGAACAATATTCTCAGTCATTTCTGCCAGTTCACTAAGTTCAATTTCTAACTTACTAGCTTGCTTTTGATACTTTAGCTTACGAGCGATCGCACCACGGGCAAGATTTTCGCGATCGCTTGCTAAAGCTTGTTTGGCTACTTTTTCCCAAGCGGCTACTTCCTCAACTGCCTTTTCGTATTGAGGTTGGATCTGCTCCCAAACTGATTTAATATCGATTAGAGATTCAGCTAGTAGTTGTTGGGCAGTCTGGTTATCTTTAATTTTTAACGCCTGTTTGATTGGTTCGTATAGCTTGGAAGTGTCGAATTTACTAACAATCGGGACAAAGTCTCTAATTTGTTTGCTATCGCTGATTCCTGTTTTGCACCAGCTAGCAAAGTGTTCGCAATTGTTAAACAGTAAATTATATTTATGTTCTCCCAGACGACTTTCGGCTCGTTCTACCACTACGTCGGGAATATAACTAAAACCGTGATCATACTGTACAACGTAAACCCGATTTCCTCTACTAAAGGTTTCAATTGAGGTTCTTTCAATAATTTCGCTAGGTTTGCGATAATGAATTACTGTACCGTCGCCACAGTCTATACCATGATGTTGATATAGCCCATCCTTGTGCCACAAATTCCGATATACATAAATGCGATCGCCTTTCGCCATAGAAACTCAACTTGTTAAATTTTTAATTCCTAGTCCTAATTCTCTTTTTAGAAGGTTAATTGACTTTTCGCCAATGTAGCTATCCGTACTAATTACATCGGGTACGCGAATTAAATCTTCGCGCATGGCAACAATTTCCGCCTTAACCAAGTCGTAGCTGGTGTAGCCCGTAATCACCGTATGGGCAGCACGAATTACCGCTCTAAGGCGATCGCGATCGTGAGCTGAAGAGGTCAAAACCAATAAATCCTCTCCTCGCTGACTGTTGATAATACTAGATGCTACGCTCAAAGTTCCTTCACTAAGACTAACAATACCCAAACAAGCCTGAGATGGTAAATCTTTAATAATTTCAAGTTCCTTGTTGTAATCATACATATCGATGGGAATTACCCGAAACGAGTTGGGGGGTACAATTGCCAATACTTCTTGAATAAAGTAGCGGTTGGTTACGAGGGTGCCAAAATTAATCTCGGCTAATAGTTGAGGTAATTGTTCCAACTCAACTAATTCGACTTCAATCGAAAATGACTGTTTAAGCTCTTGCTGCATCATCTCCCCCGCCCCAATATCGCGATGAGGTACGGTAATAATTACACGCTTGCTACAGCTAATGCGCCAGTCTATTTCTTCTAAGAAAAGTTCTTTAACCTGTTCGAGACTACAGCCCAACTCCAAAATCCGATCCATACTATCTTTAATCGCATTTACCGAGCTAATGACTGGAGAGTCCGATTCGGCGATATTTTCTCGTTCGTGAATTTTGACATAAATTCCCGAGCCTGCTACCGACTCGACTAAACCGCTTTCTTCTAACTGTTGGTAAACCTTACTAATGGTATTACGATGTAACCCCGTAATCATTGCTAGTTGTCTGGTACTAGGTAAACGATGGGCGGGAGGATATTGCCCAGAGGCGATCGCAAATTGAATTTGAGCAAACAGTTGTTTGGAAGCTGGTACGTCACTATCAGACTGGATTTGAAAGTTCAGCATCTTTATAATCAGCGAGCAGAGAAAACTTTTATGTGCGCCATTGTAGGCGCAAAATTTGCGGATTTTGTTAAATAATTCATAATTTATTATTATCTGGGGGAATATCTTTCTCAGTCGAATATTTACAATTCACTAGCAATATTTCTTCATTTTCTCTGTTCGATTTAATATTGGTTTGGTTGCAGAGGTTAAGGCCAAATCGCCTTCTGTAGATTTTCATAATACTGCAGCAAGCAAACACAACTAATAAAAAAAGGTGGGTAATTCCCACCTTTTAGTGACTTAATCGAGCAAATTTTACTTTTAAATATTTATCTAAACATTGATCTGACAACTTAGATCGCCCGCCTTTTGAGAAAATCGCAGATTTTCTTTGTAGTCTACTGGGCAATCAATCACCGCAGGAACATCATCAGCTAGAGCTTTTTGTAGGGTAGGGATTAAATCGGCAGCTGATTCAACGCGATAGCCTTTTAATCCCATGCTCTCAGCAAACTTAACAAAATCGGGATTGCCAAAATCAATCGAGGTAGAATGTCCAAACTGATTAATTTGTTTCCACTCAATCAAGCCATAACCATTGTCGTTAAAGATCAAAGTTACAAAGGGAGTTTTGACCCTTAAGGCGGTTTCTAATTCCTGACAATTCATCATAAAGCCACCGTCTCCCGTCACTGCTACCACTTTGCGATTGGGGTAAACTAATTTGGCTGCCATAGCTCCTGGGATGGCTATACCCATAGCTGCAAAACCATTGGAAATAATGCAGGTATTAGGACAATCCGAGTGATAATGACGTGCCATCCACATTTTATGCGCTCCTACATCGGAAATAACAATGTCCTGTGGCGACATTACCTGACGTAGATCATAAATAATTTTTTGAGGTTTTACGGGGAAACCGTCGTCATTAGCATATCGTTCATAGTCTTCTTTAATTTGGCTGCGTAAATTAGCTGTCGCCGATACTCCTTTACTATTACGCTCTCTTTCAGAATAGGATTCGCGATCGCAACGTTTGACAATATCATTTAAAGAATCAGATATATCACCAAATACCTCTACAGCGGGAATATAACTACTATCGATTTCGGCTCTACTTTCATCGATGTGAATGATTTGGGTTTCCCCTGTAGGGTTCCATTTTTTGGGAGAATATTCAACCAAGTCGTAACCAATCGCAATTACCAAATCTGCTTCATCAAAAGCGCAGCTAATCAAATCCCTTTGTTGTAGTCCTACCGTCCACAAAGATAAAGGATGAGTATAGGGAATTGCTCCTTTGCCCATAAAAGTATTCGCCACAGGAATATTCAGTTGGGTAGCAAATTCGGTTAAAGCCTCACTAGCATGCCCACGAATTACACCATTGCCTACCAGAATGAGGGGGCTTTTTGCTTTAGAAATAGCAGCAGCAGCAGCATTAAGACTACGAGTCGAGGCATAAGTTTTTTCGCGATTGTCTTTAGATAAAGGCTTACTGTTTAAAGGCATCGCAGCAATATTTTCTGGCAGATCGATGTGAACTGCCCCTGGTTTTTCAGACTGAGCAACTTTAAAAGCCCGACGAACCACTTCGGTAGTGTTATCGGGGCGAACAATTTGGGCATTCCATTTAGTAATGGGCGCAAACAAAGCTACCAGATCGAGATATTGATGGGATTCGATGTGCATTCGATCTGTACCCACCTGTCCCGTGATGGCAACTAAAGGCGCACAGTCAAGATTAGCATCTGCAACTCCTGTCATTAGGTTAGTTGCTCCAGGTCCTAAAGTAGAAAGACAGACTCCAGCCTTACCTGTCAAACGACCATAAACATCCGCCATAAAAGCTGCCCCTTGTTCGTGACGGGTAGTAATAAATTGGATTGGCGATTTTTTTAAGGCTTCAAGGATATGGAGATTTTCTTCTCCTGGTAAACCAAATACATATTCTACTTCTTCATTTTCGAGGCATTGAACTAAAACTTCTGCTACATTCAACTCGCCCATGATGCCACTCCCCAGCTTATCGGTTGTGTAAATTTACATTATTATCAAACTATAACGACTCTTGGTATCAACCACCATTACTAAGTTATTGCTAAGTAACAATTGCTACAATTCACTTTAATTCAATAATTCTATGGAAATAATGACCTATGTTGGTCTTTTGGCGGGAATTTTGACGACTATTTCTTTTTTGCCCCAAGCGATTAAAACTTGGCAAACCAAGTCTACAAAGGATATTTCTCTGACAATGTTTTTATGCTTTTGTATTGGAGTAATTCTTTGGGTAATTTATGGATTTTACACCCATAATTTACCAGTATTTTTAGCAAACTTTGCCACTTTTGTGCTGGCGTTTTCAATTTTGGTCTGTAAATTTAAATATGGTTAGTAAATATGGCTAGGTCTTAAAACTCTACCCCTTTCCCCCTTTGACCGCAGATGACCAGTCCCAAGGATCAAGATACCCCAGCAAAGCGATAACCGCTATATGTGAAGATAAGGATGATAACAAGCACTATTTGAGATTAAAACCCGTGAATATTTCATCTAGCATTGTCGGCATCTTAGGAACAGGGGTTTGGGGTTCTGCGTTGGGCAAAATTGCCCAAAGTAACCAGCATGATGTTCGTTTTTGGTCGCATCGAGGTAAAACCAGTCTAGAATCTGTCGTTAAGGATGCAGTAATGATTCTGTCTGCGGTTTCGATGAAAGGAGTACTGCCGACTATTGCTAAATTAAAAAAGCTAAACTTACCAGCAGATAAAATTATCGTTACCGCAACCAAGGGACTAGATCCAGAAACTACTCGTACACCATCTAAAATTTGGCAAGATGCTTTTCCTGACAACCCCGTGGTTGTATTATCTGGTCCTAATCTGTCCAAAGAAATTTCTAAAGGTTTACCCGCAGCAACGGTATTGGCTAGCAGTGATGTCAGTGCAGCCCAAAAGGTGCAAGATATCTTTGCCTGTGATACTTTCCGCGTCTATCTTAATGAAGATCCGATTGGCACAGAATTGGGGGGAACAATTAAAAACGTAATTGCGATCGCCTCTGGAGTATGTGATGGCATGAATTTAGGGACAAATGCCAAAGCAGCTTTGCTGACTCGGGCTTTACCTGAAATGATTCGGATCGGCGCTCATTTGGGCGCATCGGGAGAAACTTTTTTTGGTTTGTCGGGTTTAGGAGACTTGATTGCAACCTGTGATAGTCCTTTATCTCGCAATTATCAGGTAGGCTATGGACTAGCTCATGGTCAAACTCTCGAACAGATTTTAGCAGATCTAGAAGGTACAGCCGAAGGCATTAACACAACTAATGTGCTAGTCAAAATTGCCGATATTGAGGCGATTGCTGTTCCCATTGCCCGACAAGTACATAGATTACTGCGGGGAAAAATCACCCCAGATGAGGCAATTCAAGCTTTAATGGAGCGAGATTTAAAACCCGAATTCTGCGACTTAGATTTTGAGGTAACTAATGATTAATTTGGACTATACGTTTTAGTTGAGCCGATTAAGAGTTAACCCTAGCTAAATTTTCCATCAGGAATTTTCCAGCCGAATCTTTATCCAAAGGTTTGGCATAAAAATACCCTTGGGCGAATTCGCAATTCCACTGTTTTAGCTGCTGGGCTTGCTCTATGGTTTCTACCCCTTCTGCAACTACATTAAAGCCAAGATTATGAGCTAAGTCTAGAGTTGCTTTGACAATTGTTGAAGCCTGATTTTTTTCGTCGAGACGACTCACAAAAGAGCGGTCTATTTTAAGGGTATCTACAGGAAAACGATCCAAATAGCTTAAAGAAGAATATCCCGTACCAAAATCATCGATCGCCAGCTGAATTTGACGTGCCTTAAGCTGATTAAATACACCCTCGGCAATTTCAGTATTATTCATTAATAGAGTTTCCGTGATTTCTAGCTTGAGATGCCTAATATCAATTTTAGTTTCTGCGACGATGAGATCCAACTGTTCGATAAAGTCTTCTTGTTCAAACTGCTTACCTGAAATATTTACGCTGACGGTAAAATTGGCGTATTGATTATGCAGCAAGTCTTGCCAGAGCCGAATTTGTTTACAGGCTTCTTTGAGAATCCACATTCCCAAAGGCAAAATAAGATTAGTTTGTTCGGCAACCAGAATAAATCTTTCTGGAGAGATAAACCCTTTTTGGGGATGATTCCAGCGAGTTAAAGTTTCAAAACCAACAATTGCACCTGTCTTGAAAGAGATTATGGGTTGATAGTTGAGGTAAAATTCTTGACGTTGTAAAGCAATACGCAAGTCTGTTTCTAACTCTAAGATTTCTAGAGTATTGTTTTGAATTGTGGCATCAAAAACTTCGTAATACTTGCTGCTAGAACCTTTAGCTTTTTGAATAGCTAAATCGGCATCTCTAAAAATTTCTTCAGGTTCATTGTAGTTAGAAATATCACTCACAATACCCATATTCAAAGCCACAAATATTTCTCTGGCTCCGATAACAAATGCTGACATTAAAGTTTGATGAATCTTTTGACTCAGCGCGATCGCACAATTTTTATTTCGGACATTTTCTAATATAATCGCAAATTTATCTTCACCAAAATGAGTTAAATGAATATTTTGAGCGCTATCAATAATTCCCGATTTTAATTTTTCGCTCACCATTTTCAACAGGCGATCGCCTGTTTGACGACCTAAAGAATCATTGATAATTTTGAACCGATTACAGTCTAAAATAATTAGAGATACAGTTTGCTTATCTGGTTTATGTTGACGATTCAAGATATTTTTGAGTTTTGCCAGCAACCATAGTCGATTAGGCAGTCCTGTCAGCGAATTGTTCCAGACTAAATATTTTAATTTATTTTGAACCTGTTGCTTTTGTTTTATTTCTAGTTGCAGTTGAGACGTCCTTAGCACAACTCTTTTCTCTAATTCAAGATTAAGATCATTAATTTCTTTTTCAGCTATGATTCTACTTTGAATTTCAATTTCTAATTGCTGATTTTTTTCGAGTAGCTCTTTTTTTAGATTCTGTAATTTTAATTGGTTATTAACTCTCAAAAGTACTTCAGGAATTTGAAAAGGTTTACTAATATAGTCTACGGCTCCGACTTCAAAAGCTTTTATTTTGTCAAAAATTGCATCTAAAGCACTAATAAAAATAACTGGAATGTTTTTGGTATCATTTGATGACTTTAGCTGCTTACAAAGCTCAAAACCATTAATCTCTGGCATATTTATATCTAATAAAATTAAATCTGGTGATTCAACTCTGATAGTTAATAAAGCCATAGAAGCATTAACTGCACAGCGAACTTTATATCCTTCCTGAATTAAAGTTTTAGATAATAAACGTAAGTTATCAGGAGTATCATCAACAATCAAAATATTATTGATTGTTGATTTATATTTGTTGGTAATCAACTTGGCTTTTTCTATGCTCATTAAACTAGAGTTTGGGATCTTTAAAAGTTAGATACTATGACCTATTGATAACACCTATAAATTTATTCTAGGTGTGATCCACAGCAACTTTTGTATTGCTTAAATCCCAATTACAGAGCAAAAATTGTCTTAATTCCTTTATGAAAATTTTGCAGCATTAATCATAACCTAATTGAGTCATTATCTTAGCAGCCCGTTGCTGAAAAAACTGGAGATCCTCAGGAGAAAAGTGATTTTGCCAATCTCCAACAATACCTTTGCGGAAAAATGAACTAGGATCTTCTTCTCCTTCTTGGCGTTGAGATAATCTCTGGAAGTCAAAAATAGCTAAAGCCTGTTGAATAATATCAGAAGTCACCTGTACCTCTAACTTTTCAAATAATTTATTGAGAGTAGCTTCTGGAGCTGTTTTTAAATCTTCATAGCGAATTACTGCTGTTGGCGGATGTTGTAAGTATAGTGAAGTATGGTTAACCCACTCGTCACTATATTGCCGTAAAAAATTTGAAAAATCTTGGTATTCTGCAGTAGTTTGAAAATTTGAATTGATTAAATTGCGTATTTGTAATAAATATTTTTTTACTGAAGATGAGTTGCGAGCATATAAATAATTGTTTTTAAAAAAGTAATAAGATACCATCACATCTCGCCCATCTCTTACCAAATAAACTAGAGGTTCTGTTGAGAATTTTTGTTTTAGCTGGTGAGTTTTAAGAATTTTGCCAACCTGGTTTTGGTAGCTAGTATGAGCCAAACCTCCTTTGACATAGCGACGTTGCTCTGCTTTGGTGGGGTGAATACCTGGAGCGTCAATATCATCATATTCAGCATTAAGACAGTAGGCAAGAAGAAAGCACAGCCAAGTGTTTCCTGATTTGGGATAACCAACTACATACATAATTTAAAGTTTTAATTTAAGATGTTTTAGAGAGATTGAAAAAAGTATAAAATATAATCAAATACCGACATTGACATTGGGTTATCATTTAGAAAAGACCATCCGTCTACATAAGCCATTGTTACTTGGATAGTTAGAAAGTTAAAGGTATTAGCTGCTGCGATAAACATAGTCAAGACAGATATCAGACCAAAAGGTTTAAGCTTGCTTTGATCGTCTAAGCCAATACAAAAGAAAAGACCATAAAAACTAAGAAATAGATAAGCGATTCTTTGGTTGAATCCTGTGACCATAATAAATCCTAGTTGCAGCACAGCTACTACATAGAAAATATCTAAAGCTAATAGTCTCGGAGTAATTTTTTTGGTTCCTTTAAAGATGATAAAAATACCCAAAATTGCAGTTGCAGCTGCTCTAAAAATTGTGAACATAAAAGTATCTGCATCTCGACTATCATAATTATTAACTCGATCTTGAATAGCATTACTTAAGTTTTTTTGAGGTAACAAACTAATAATATTATTAGTATAAATGTAGATTTGCTTAGGATTACTATATATTGTCCAAGCAAGATAGCTTAATAAAATAAAGACTGTTGCAGTCAACACATACAAGATAACTCTATCAGTTTTTTGAATTTTTATTTTAATGTTTTTCCCTACAGTAAACATTAGTCTGCAACCTAAGCAAATTGCAATATACATTGCACTACTCAAATGAGCAAATATAGCTAAAAATGACCATAAGATAAATAGTAACCAATTAGAATCTATACTTACAAGAGCCATTAAAACCAGCATAATCGATAAGAACTGGCGCATGTAAAATACTTGAGAATAGTAATAATAAGTAGAGAAAACTATTATTAATAAAGTAGGATAATATTTTTTAGATAGTTTCTTACTAAGATAAAAAGCTAAAGTAGAATTAGCGATTAGAGAAAATAAAAATAAGCATAAATATTCCGAGCCATTAGTTAAAATATGAATTGGGTATAAAAACAAAAATAAGACAAATTCGTAACGTTCTTTGAAAAAGATGTTATCAAAAATTCCCTTAGTATCTAGAGTTTGATAAACATCTAAATAAACTCTGGTATCGGCAAAAACTTCAATCGAAGAAATATAAATAGTAGTAGTAAAAACTACTAAAATCAACAAAAAATTATTGATAGTTAATAATTTTGATTGGTGTATTTTTGGTTTTAGTAAGTCTAGTTGAATAGATAACAACAGAAAAATATTGCCCATAATGGGAGTAACTACCCACATTGCTAACCCAAAAAAGAGCGTGGGCATTCTTAACTCTGATAGACTATGAATATTTTTGAGTTTGTCAAATGTTTGCTCTAGCATAGGGCAATTTTTCAAGATAAAAACTTTTAAAACTAGAAAGTAACATACAAACTATGAGCTAATTACTTTGATTTTTTGCAACCAGACTTTAAGAGACTGTTGAAATGCTGGGGACATAGCTTGTTTGAAAATTAAAAATAAAAAATAATAGATCGGGATAATATTTGCTTTCACTCCTGCTAATAGTAATTTAATCGCAGTTGATTTACGCTCTGGATCGAGCAGCATTTTAGGAGCAACTTCTTTTAAAATAAAACCTTGATAGGCTTTAGAAGAGATTTTATCTTGATGGGATGCAATCCAATTAAGAGATAATTGGTAGTTACGACGACGAGAAACGCGATCGCTACGGGCTTCGTTGTGCCAGATAGTCAATACTTGAGGTACGAAGATAAAATAAGCTTGGGAATAATCTAAGTTTAAAACAAAATCTAAGTCTTCGTGTTTACCCATATTATTTTGAAACAGATTAGTAACCGCTAGGGTACGAGATACAACCAGAGTACTGGTTAAGGTTTCTCCTCCTTTTAACCAAAGATAATCTGCCATCGTTTCATCCGGTTTTTTGCCTCGCCGTGGTAAAACACTAGGCTGATAAAATACACGATCGCTTTTTTGAAACTTGGTATAGCTAACCACTGGATCATTACCCTTTTTAGCTTTGGCGATCGCTTGTAGTTGCAATTCTAGTTTTTGAGGTAGCCAAATATCATCTGAATCTAGAAAAGCAATGTATTCACCCTTTGCCTGTTTGATACCTGTATTACGAGCAGCTGAACCTCCTTGATTGCTATGATGACGAAGAAAAGTGATGCGATCGTCATTGAGATCTTGAATTACTCCAGCTATGTCTTCTGGAGAACAATCATCCACTACAATAATTTCCAAGTTTTGATAAGTCTGAAGTTGGACAGAATTGACTGCCCTAGAAATCAAATCCGCACGATTATAGGTAGGAATTACCACGCTTATTAGTGGTTGTATTGATGTTGGCATCATTAGACTTCTGGCACGAATTTATAATTGACTAGTTAGATGGAAAGGGAAGGGGCAAAATAATTAATCTTCTATTTATGTAAGAGGTTGATTAACTAAGAAGTTGTTGATAAATTTGAACAAGGCGATCGCATAATAGCCTTATATTATAATCATTTAGCACTTTCTCTCTTCCTGCTTGCCCCATAGTTTGGCATAAACTTGGGTTGGCAACTAAATCCTCTAGTTTTTGGGCTAAGGCAGTAATGTCTTTTTCTGGAACTAAGTATCCTGTAACACCATCCTCAACCAATTCAGGAATACCGCTATGATAAGTACTCACCACGGGAATTGCTTGAGCCATAGTTTCCATTAAGGATACGGGAATACCTTCACAGTCTCCAGTTTCGCTAGTTACGCTAGGTGCGAGAACAATATCAGCTTGAGCAATAATTTGCTGGACTTCTTGGCGATTTTTCCAACCTAAAAGTTCTACTTGCTCTTTTATGCCCAATTGTTCGATTTGCTTGGCTAACTGGGAACGCAATATACCATCCCCTACAATTTGATAGCGTAGCTTTAATTGAGGCTGATGATCTAACAATTGAGCGATCGCACTAATGCCATAGGATAATCCTTTTTTTGCTACCAAACGAGCTACGCTGACTACTAGTATCTCTCTAGCTTGGCTGTTATTTTTAGTGGTGGGGACAAATTTCTGACAATCAACACCCATGCGATGCACCATTATTTTGTCTGGTTGGCATCCCAATTGAATTAGTTTTTTTGCCCATACATGACTAATTGGCTGTAGTAAATCTGCCTTTTTAAATAAATAATCGTAGACATTGTTGCTGTGACGTTCAAGATAGGCAGACACATCGTTACCATGAAAGGTAACAACTATTTTGCTGTCGATGACTCCCAAATCTTTGAGTAAAATAGCCTTTAAACCGTTGCGTCCATAGTGACAATGAACAAGATCGTAGGGTGCTTGCTTTAACCAAGGCAGCATTAGGTACAAAGGTTTAAACCAGTCTGCCAAATCTCCGTAACGAGTGGAATTATACTTAGAAAAATTTAGAGCTTGGCTAACAAGATTGGGTGCTTGAGAAACATTCGAGACAAATAACCAGATTCCTTTGAGGTAACGCCAAATAATATTTTTAGGAATTGCAGTCAAGTAAGTTCTGGCTAATAAACCATATTCTGTTACCTCTGGGTGCATTTGGGCTGTATTGCCCTGGCGATCGCCATAAATATCCACTTGATGACCGCGATCAATTAGCCCTGTAATTTGATTCAAAATAAAAGTTTCAGATAAACTAGGAAACTGATCGACTAAAAAAGCAATTCGCATAAATTATATTTAAAGTACAACATATTTTAAATTAAGACGCCCAAGTATGGAGTGCAAATAATATTCTCTATTTTCAAAATAGGTACTAATGAAGGATGAGTCAGAAATCATTGGCCAAATTAGGCAGAAGTTGCGAGACACTTGGGGATATGAGGATTTTAGACCGCCTCAAGCAGAAATTGTCAAGACTTTATTAGAAGGCAAAGATGCATTAGTGGTTTTGCCTACGGGTGGGGGAAAATCAATTTGTTTTCAATTACCCGCCTTGCTGCAAAGAGGATTGACCATTATCGTTTCTCCTTTGGTGGCATTGATGGAAAATCAGGTAAATCAGCTTCAACAGCTTGGTTTATCAGGGAGATTGCTACATAGCGAATTATCTCGTAGCGATCGCCAAAAAACATTACAGGCGATCTCTCAGCAGCAGTTAGATTTACTTTATTTATCTCCTGAAACTCTTTTGAGTACTTCCCTCTGGGAGATTATATCTAGTCCTGAGATCACTATAAATAGTTTAGTTTTAGATGAGGTACATTGCTTAACTCAGTGGGGAACGACTTTTCGCCCTGCTTATCGTCGTTTGGGAGCAATACGTCGTAGTCTATTAAAATATAAACCCAAAGGGACAAAAATTGCGATCGCAGCTTTTACCGCTACTGCCGACACCCAAGCTCAAGCAAAAATTATTAAAGCCCTAGAATTAAAACAGCCCCAAACCTTTGTTGTAAGTCCTTATCGCTCTAATTTAAGTTTAAATATCAAAACTGTTTGGACACCCAAGGGTAGAAAACAACAAACCCTAAAGTTTATTCAGGCTAGAAAAAATCAATCTGGTCTAGTATACGTGCGATCGCGTCAGGATAGCCAACTTTTAGCCCAATGGTTGCAATCTCTCAATTATTCGGTGGCAGCTTATCATGCAGGATTGATTACTACCCAAAGAAGAAAAATTGAACAAGATTGGATTTCAGGTAAAATTCAGTTTGTAATTTGTACCTCTGCTTTTGGTATGGGCATTGATAAAAGCAACGTGAAATGGGTAATTCACTATCATGTACCAGAATTAATTGCTGAATATATTCAGGAAGTAGGTAGGGCGGGAAGAGATGGTAAACCAGCAGATACTCTAACTTTAGTTAGTGAACCTACGGGTTTACTCAATCCTGAAGATCAACAGCGCACTAAGTTTTTCAACCGCCAGCTAGAGCAACAATATCGTACCTGCCAACGGCTAATCAAACAGCTACCCAATCGGGGAGAAATTGCCACTATCAAACAACAATTTCCTCAAGGAGAAATTGCTTTAGGTATTTTACACAGTCTGGGTTTAGTGTCGTGGCAAGATCCATTCCATTATCGCAAGCATTCAACCAAAGTAATCTCTAACCAATTAATTAACTCCCAAAAATATTATCAAAAACAAATGCAGCAGTATCTCAGGACAAAAAAATGTCGCTGGCAATATTTACTGCAGGCTTTTGGCTTTACCACAGAAGCAAAAAACTTTAATTGCGGTAATTGCGATAATTGCCAGAGATAATATTCTTAATTTGATTGTTTGATTGTTCATTGACTAACCCAAACCGACATTGAACCACCTTTACAGCCAAATTCACCCCAGCCAAATTCATTCGTGGTTATGGTATCAGTAATATGTTCGGTAACATCATAAAAAGTAGTATTGGGTTTGCCTACTTCCATCCATTTTGTGCCACCCCAACCATTACTCAAAACCACGGCGATCGCGCTATTATGTTGTTCGTCTCCTAATCTAGTCCAACCAATCAAATTCGCATCATCCATATAATCGTATTGTTCTCCATAAGCGAAATGTCGGCGGACATAAAGTAACTTATCGATAATCCAATGATGATCGTTTAACCAAATCTCGTATTCTTGTCCATCGCGCCCGTTGTCCCTGTAGTGTGCGCCATAATAATCGCCATAAAACACACAGGGATAGCCATCCTTGCGAAGCAAAATCAAAGCATAAGCTAAGGGTTTGAACCAAGATTCTACAGGAGATTCTAAAGCCTGGAGAGGCTGAGAATCATGATTTTCCACAAATGTCACCGCCAAACTAGGTTGTTGCTGAATTAAAGTGTTGTCAAAGATTTGGCGTAGATCGTAGTTTTCTCCGCTTTTGCTAGCACGATGAAAATTATAGTGTAAGGGAACATCGAACAAAGACATCTTGCCTTCAGTGTTGGTGATGTAATTATGCAATGCACCTATATTATCAGACCAATATTCCCCTACTGCAAACGTATCTTGCTCTGTGTTGGGTAAACCTCGTATAAAGTCTAGCCAGCCGTTAAAAAATAAATAGCTGACGTGCTTGACTGCATCAATCCGAACACCATTAATTCCTGTAGTTTCAAAATACCATTTACCCCAAGCGGTTAGTTCATTGCGCACCGCTTCGCTTCTCATATCCAAGTCGCAAGCCATCAGAAAATCATAATTACCGTGTCTGGGATCGACATCGGTTTGAAACTCTTTATCAGTCAAACGATAAATACTGTGGTCGTCCCAATTATAAGCATTGTGGTTAACTGCATCAAAATGATCCGCATTCCATTTAAAACTAGAATATTTGTCACCTCGCCCAGGAAAATTAAACTTAGTATATACTTCTATTTCGCGAGATTCGCCAGTCTGATGATTGCGGTTATTCCAATCTACAGGTACAGCTTCTACTTTTTCGGTTTCATCTCCACCATCACGATGATTAAAAACCACATCCCCATATACTTGTAATCCTGCTTGCTGGGCGGTTTTAATTGCAGTTAGATATTCTTGCTTTGTACCGTATTTAGTGCGAGTCGAACCTTTTTGCTCAAATTCCCCCAAATCGTACATATCGTAAACACCATAGCCCACATCGTATCCCCCGCCACTTCCTTTGTATGCAGGAGGAAGCCACAACGCAGTAATTCCTGTTGCAGACAAATCTTTAGCTCTTTGAGCTACCTGTTGCCATAAAGTTCCATCAGGCTCGATATACCAGTGGAAATATTGCATCATCACACCATTAACAGATGACATATAGATCTTATTCCCTTTTACTTTTTGTTATGGGAATACTATCAAGCTGTTTGACGATTTGCTGTAAAATAAAAGAGTAATTTAGGTTGCTTGGCAATGATTATTGAGTCAAGTTTGCTAAAAAAACGACTGTAAGCTTTCACGCCTCATAATGAATTATTATCCGTTGGGCAAAGACTAGGATCGTCAGTTTGGTTAGTACACTCTACATTAGAATCTACATTAAAACTATCTTCGTTATTCGTACTGTTAGTATTGTTTTGGCTTCTGGTGTTAGAGTTTTGCGCGTTATTGGTACTACTGGTGTCTTCGGTATCAAAGTTTTGACTACTATCGGTACTGCTGGTGCTTTCGGTGGCAGTTTGACTTCTGGTACTAGAATTGGTACTTCTGCTACTACCATTACTAGAACTACCTCCGCTACAAGATACTAATAATGAAATTAATAAAATAGTAATGATTGAATGAGCTTTTGGTTGCATAATGATTAAAAAATTAGAAGATTAGTAGTTTGGCTATATTGTCTTTAAGTGTTCGATATACCACGCAACATTAAAGTTTATGGCACGATCAATCTACGTGAAAACACTGTAGTAACACCATCTTAGTATAAATATTTAGAATGTAGCTTGAATGTATTAAAATATATAAACTTATGATTGGCGTTGATAAAATCCCCAAAACAGACAGAGAGAATTAGGCAGCCAAACCCCCAAAAATGCGGGTAATATCTTAGTTAGGATTAAAGCAGTGGCGATGAACTGAACGAAATAGTAAATGATAATGGCGATCGCAGCTATGCCTAAACTATTTGATTTGTCTTCCCTAGTCGATCTCGCTCCTAATGTCGAACCTAAAAAGCTGAAAGTGATACAGGCAAACGGTAAAGCATATCTAGATTGAATCGCTATTTCTAGCTGACGTATTGCTTGATGGTTATTGGTGTGTTTAATAATATTCAATCGCCGATCAAGTTCTAAAATATTCATTTCACGCAAATCTCGGTGATGATTGGCATACTCTAGAATATTTTTAGTCAGCTTAAAAGATAGCTGATTGATGTCTTTAATTTGAGCAACAGAACCATCTGGATTTAAAATATTTTGACGAACATTTTTTAGTTGCCATCTTTGTTTTACCTCATTCCACTGTGCTGTTTGAGAAGTTATTATTTCTCGTAGCACTCGATTTTGATATCTTAGTAAAATAATATTTTGCATCTGTTTGCCATCAAAGCGATCGGCAAAAAACAAAAATTCTAAACTATATTTATTGCCAGTTTGAGTAAATTTCCGATAGATAATTTCTCGTTTATTATATTTAGCTAACTGGGTACGATCTACTTGCCACTCTTGTTCTAGTGCTATTGCAGCTTGGTAGTTGGCGGTAGGAACAACTAATTCTTGTAAGGCAAACATACAGATAGTAGCAATTAAGGCGATCGCGATTGCTGGGGCGATTATGCGATCGCGACTAATACCATAACTCTGTAGGGCAATAATCTCATTTCTGGCTGATAGGTTAGTGTAAACAAAAATTGTGGCGATTAACAAAGCCAAGGGCAAAGCTTGACAAACAAAGGCAGGTAGTTTCAATAAGTGAATCTGTAACGTAACATCAAGAGGTAATCCTTCGGTAGTGACAAACTTTACTTGTTCAAAGGAAATACCCACCATTTCGCAAACAACCGTACAAATAAACCAGGAAAATAGTAAGACAGGAATTAGTCGAGCGATTACATAACTATCTAACAAAGTTAATCTAAAATTACTCTTTCCCATTCAGCTTTTGTACTTGAATGTACTTGAAATTTATATTTGAAATTTATAGCGTTTTTAACTCGATTGGACTTTGGACAAACAGCAAAATGACGATAAATCTATAGTTTTAACAATGTATAGAAAAACTTAAATGGTCGAGAGTCGATCTAGCTTCTGATTATTTCTAGGTTCAAAGATTCAAATATTTAGGGAATACTCTGGTCAAGCCTTTTAGTTTTTAGATTGCCATGAATACCTATCCTGATTTCTCTAAGCACAATTATCAAATTTTGCATGAACTAGGACGAAATAGAGAAGGAGGTAGAATTAGTTATTTAGCAACCAGTATTAATGAGCAACATCAGGTAGTAATCAAGCAGTTTAGGTTTGTTCAAGAAAATGCGAGTTGGCAGGGTTTCAAAACTTATGAACGTGAAATTAACATTCTTCAGACGATCAATCATTCTCGTGTACCCCATTATCTAGACTCTTTTGAAACCATAGATGGTTTTTGCATGGTGCAGGAATATAAAAATGCACCATCCTTAGCTACTAAAAAAAGTCTAACTCCCTTAGACATTAAAGACATTTTGGTTTCTATCTTAGAAATATTAGTGGACTTACAGGGGCGTATTCCTCCAATTATACATAGAGATATTAAACCCGAAAATATTTTGGTTGCTCAGGATAATCAGGCTTATCTCATAGATTTTGGTCTAGCAAGAATTAACAATCAAGAATTAGCGATGAGTAGCGTAATTGCTGGCACTCCAGGCTTTATGCCCCCTGAAGGATTGTTCAATCGCCCTCTAACTAAAGGCTCTGATTTATATAGTCTTGGCGCAACGGCGATCGCTTTACTTACACATACCCCTTCCGCTCAATTAAGTAATCTAATTGATGACAGAAGTTCAAGCTACCTTAGACCGTATCAAACAAAATATTCCAGCTAGTAAAGGTTATTGGGGTTATGAATATGTTGATTTGTATAAATAGCCTTACGGGGTGACAAGATAACTAAAAAAAGGTAAAAAGCAGAAACTATTACCACTGATTGCGGTTTAATTGGTTTGATCCTAGACACTAATTATTGAGTAAAAGTTTGCCAATACTCATCGCGAATCATTTTGCGGTTTGTTTAAAGTCCAAAGCTCGACCAAAGTAATGTAACGTGAAACCTAAAACTATATTTTTAATAAAATTTTATCCGTGAAAACAGTAATCATCACTGGGGGCAATAGTGGATTGGGTTATGCTTGCGCTCAAGCAATTGCTCAAAACCAAGATTGGTACGTTATTCTTGCCTGTCGTAATTTACAAAAAGCCACCCAAGCGGTTAATAAAATCAAAGAAACTACTAAGTGCGATCGCGCTTTGGCAATGAAGCTAGATTTAGCCGATCTTGCTTCAATACGGGCTTTTGCTCAAGAATTTAGCGATCGCGATTTACCCCCTTTAGGTGCGCTAGTATGTAATGCAGGGGTGCAGTTTATTCAAAGACAAACCTATACTAAAGATGGTTTTGATACTACCTTTGGCGTTAATCATCTGGGACATTTTTTGTTAACTCATCTCATGTTGTCTGGGCTAGCTCTAGCTACACCCGCTAGAATCGTCTTTGTTAGTAGCGATACTCATGATTCTCGTAAGATGACGGGAATGCCCGCACCTTATTTTCGCGATCCGCAATTGATGGCACATCCCCAAGAAGATCCTGCACTGAAAGATAAAAATATCGGCGAAATTGGACGTATTGCCTATACTACTTCTAAACTCTGCAATATTCTCTGTGCTTACGAATTTTCGCGCCGTCTTCAGCAACAATCTTCGGCTATTACTGTCAACGTATTCAGCCCTGGATTGATGCCAGGATCTCGATTGGCACAGGATTATACTGCTAGTGCTAAATTCGTTTGGAATAATATTTTACCGATTCTAAGCCGTTTTGTGCCTAATGTTAATACTATTGAAACTGCGGGAAAAGCTTTAGCGAAACTGGTGCTAGATTCAGAATTAGAAAGTACTACGGGTAAATATTTTAGTTGCACCAAAGCGATCAATTCATCCCCAGAATCTAGCGATCGCACCTTGGCAAAACAGCTATGGGATGGCAGTATTAAACTAACTCAATTAAAGCCCGAAGAAACTAGTCTATACTAATTTTTAGAACGTTTGGTAATTTCAACTGCGATCGCTTTTAGGGTATCTTCTAAAGAACTTTCATACACACCGTAGAAAAAAGGTTTTTCCGTATCCGATCCTGGTTCTACCTCTACTGAGTGAGTGACTAATATTTTCCCTGGTGATATTTCTTCTAGTTGCCATTTGCCAATTAGCTTTTCTAAGTCACCTTCAACTATTTTAAAATCAACCTGCCTGGGTTTAGTTTTAATCCCTTCAATTTTTACTTTAAACTCTTGTTGAAATAACCAAAGGTCAACTATGTTTACCTGTTCAAACACAACAATGTTGCCGTCTTCTGAAATAATTTTGCTAGCAGCAATATTAGGTAAGAATTGATTAAAGTTATTGTAATCAGTTAATACTGACCAAGCAGTCTCTAGATCTCCTATGGCGACAACTTGAGCTAAGTAATCACCTTTTTGTCCCTTGAGTATTACTTGACCCTCTTTTAAATTAGTTTTTTCCTGTTGGGATAAATTAAATTTATTGCTTTGGTGACTAACACTGTCTCCTGCAACTACTTTTAAATTCCAGTTAAAATTAGTTTGAATGCCATCAAGTAATAAACAACAGCCAACAAACAATACCGATCTTAGTAAAGCTTTTGAGATCATCAAATAAAATTAAAGTGCAAAAATGTAAACTATTACACAAGTTTAGTTTGCCAAACTAGAGAAAAACAATTAGTATAAATACCAACGCTGAGAAAGTAAGCCATCAGAAGCAGAAATCTAAACAATGCATAGTTTTGTGTATTGTCGATCAAGTACTTTAGTCTGACAAAAAATAGTAAAAGTTAGTTTTTCTGTCTAGACTTAATATTATGTAATATATGAAAATGTTACATAATGTAAAAATAGTTGATAAGTTCTGAATATAGCGATCGCAAGGATAGCAGTAAAAGCATATCTTTGCATCTGCTTTGAACTGGGTTAGATGACTGGTATAAATATTGTTTTTGATGGATTCAGTAGTTGCAACGGCTTCACTCATATTTATATTTATGGTGTAGGTCAATTAAAAATAGCCGAACTAGACAATTAAATAATGCATATTTCTCCCTCTTTCCTCATCCCTCTACTTAGTGGCATATATCTTTTGAGCATTCATGTGGTGTTGAGAATTTGCGAACTAAAACAAATCTAAAAATAGTGCAATTACTTGCAATTACCAAAGTAAATATATTATGACGTTGCTTGATTAGAGTATGATGTCTTTGGCTTGATTAGTTAATCGATCGCGATCGCTACTAAATTAAATATTTAGAGAAAAAGCGAAAATCTAACTTTTATGAGCTAGCTCATATTTTAAGCTGGTCGCGTTTTTTTATTACCGATAATATTAATCAATGGAATGTGCAATTATTAGTCGTGCGGGACAAGTATTGGCTAGAGGAAAATTAGTTCTCAAACAAGAAAATGACAAAACCCGTCTCAATTTAGAAACTAGAGGCGGTAAATTAATTGAAGGCGGATTTGTTGACGAAGATGGAGATTTAGAATCAGCTAGTGCAGTATTGTTTGAAAACTGCTTTAATACTTGGCGGATGACAGGCTTAACTTTGAGCGTGACGATTAAATAATTAACAACACGCCCTAATTAACCTGATTACAAAATGTGATCGCTTATCTTGCCATTGATCGCCGAAATACTAACTACTCTGGGAGAGGCTAAATAATTTTTACCTGTAGGATCGCCTGTGCGCCCTGTAAAATTACGATTGGTGGCGTAGATACCCGCTTCGTCTTTGCCCAAAACTCCCCTTCCAGAATTGATGCAAGCACCACAGCCAGATTTCAGAATCTCGACACCAGCCTTTCTAAAAATATCAAAGTAGCCTAAGTCTTCGGCTTGTTGGCGCACTAGCTGAGATGCAGGAACAACATACATCTGTACATTGCAATTGACTCGATGATCTTGTAAAACTTTAGCAGCTTGTGCCAAATCTGTTAGTTTGCCTCCTGTACAAGATCCAATAAATGCCAGGGTAATAGGTGTATCGGGTAACTGACTAATACTAACTACATTATCTGGTTTGGGGGGACAAGCAACTTGTGCTGCTAAATCGCTCAAATCAAATTGATACATACTATCGTATTCTGCATCCTTGTCACCCAATGCAGGGGTATACTCAGAGGTATGCTTATCTTTTAAATATTGAGTGGTAACTTGATCGGGTGCAATTAAACCGCAGATAGCACCGCATTCTACCGCCATATTACTCAAAGTCATTCGCTCGTCAATCGATAACTCTCGAATAATACTTCCTCGAAACTCTAATACCTTACCAATCGCCCCCTGACAGCCGATTTGACCGAGAATAAACAAAATAATATCCTTGGCACTAATACCTGGAGGTAATGTCCCTTCAAGCTCCAATACAATGGTAGCTGGTACGCGCAGCCACATATCCCCCGTCGCCAAAATATTCGCCATGTCCGTAGTACCTACCCCTGTCGCCAAACTACCAAAAGCACCATAGGTACAGCTATGAGAATCCGTCCCTGCAATAATCATCCCTGGATGAATTAATCCTTCTTCTGGTAATAAAACATGACAGATTCCTGATGCTTCTCCAGGAGATACCAAATCAAATAATTTGCAGCCATATTGGTGAGCAAAATCGACCATGTTTTCGTATAGTTTTATTGCTTGAGGATCGACGCGAATATCATTAACCTGAATAAAATGATCCGCAACCAGTACTATCTTATCTTTGTCCCAAATTGGGGTTTTTTCTCCAAAATTACGTCTAAATAATTCAAATACGGGTGCTGCGATCGCATCATGGGACATTGCCAGATCTACTTTCGCAAAGACAACCTCCCCAGGCTGTACGTATTCATTACCCGAAGCTTTAGCTAACATTTTCTCCGCCATCGTCATGGCACGAGGTTTAGTATTACTTTGGGGAATAGATATCTGATTGCATAGTCGCTGTTGGTTAAAAGCGGTTAATCCTCCTGCTGCGGAAATAGCTTCAACCACAGGATTTTCTTGGCGATCGCTTTGAACCTCTAAATCTAAACCAATATTGATGCTGTTACGGTAAAAAATCTCGGCAAAAGACTCTGCGCGGACTAATTTAATCCCTGCTGCTTTAATGGCAATGGGTGCATACTCCCGACTCGAACCACAACCAAAGTTTTTACCCGCTTCAATGACTTCGTATTCTAATAATGTATCAATGCCAATTAAATGTTCGAGTACGTAGTGCTTTTGATGTTCTGGATCTCGATTGGTACTACGATAGGCGGGAATAATATCATCGGTATTGATATCATCCCCTAGCTGCAAAATTTTCTCACTCATGAATTGCGATCGCTGTTTGATTGCTGGATTAATATTGCTCAATTTAGGTAAATTTTATTTCAAACCAATACGCGATAACAATTCTGGTCTGCCTTTGACCCCTACTTGGAGATGAAATATATCTCCTGCAGGACTTTGGGAACGGCGATCATTAACATCTGAAGTGGCTTTGCTTCCTTTAGCGGTAGAAATAAATAGGCGATCGTAATTCTCTCCACCAAAAGTGACACTGCTGACTCTTTTTACAGGTAGTTTAATTCGCATTACTTCCTTTCCTGCTGGACTGTAGCGAAATAAGTGAGAACCATCCCAACGTGCCGACCAAATATAATCTTCTTGATCGATAGTCATACCGTCAGGAACTCCTTCGTGTTCGGGTATAGTTATGTATGGCTGTTGGTTGGTCAAATTTCCTGTTTCTCGGTGGTAGTCAAAACGAAAAATAGTTCGTAGATCTGAATCAGTCAAGTAAAAATATTTATAATCCCCAGAAAAACCCATACCGTTAGGAATTAATAAACCTTCAACCATTACCTGATAAGAACCATCGCGATCGATGCGGTATAGTTTACCGTCGGTAGTTTCGCTAGCCATAATGCCTGAGTATACCCTACCTTCTGGATCGGCGATCGCATCATTAAAGCGACTTTGGCTAGCTTCACGAATTTCGGGAATAATGGTAGTAGTTTTTCCCTCATGCCAAATTTCCACCGTACCTTTAGTTTTGAACAGTAGTAATCCACCATCTTCTTGAATTGTAAAACCACCAACAGGTTCGCCATCATAGATCTGTTCGTAAGTTTTTACTTGAGGATAGTAGCGAAACATTTTGCCGGCAGGAATATCTGTCCAATAGAGATATTGATGATCGCGATGCCACAGAGGATTTTCGATATTTTCTCCCTGACATTCAATCAAAATTGAGGGTGTATCTGTATTGATAGTCATATGAGTTATGATCCATTTCCGTATTTGGCGATCAAACAACAAGGGTCAAGTATTTTACTCTAAAAAGCAATATACTTGACCCCACCAAAGAAACTATATATATGTTTGATTTTTTAAAATTTGTTTACGATTAAAGACCTTGCCTGGGGTTAGTCATTTTCCCAGTTATCATAGGAAATTAGATCTCCAATAGGATCGCGCAGTAAGTAATCGCATCTTTCTAATTCACACTCAATTTCGACCCATTCACGCGCAGGGATATATTTGCAGAGAGTATAAATAGATTGCTGACGACTAACAATGCCAGTTTCAATTAGCTGTCGTGCTTCATCTTTGAGGGTATCAATAGAATATCTAGTAAAAATGTAGGGAGATGCAGTAGCAACTGTCATATTTTATCACCTTGATTGAATAGATTTTAGTTTAATTAGTCTTTCTACAACTATAAACGATATTTAGCTTGATTAGTCAATAAAACGCTATTTTGCTGTATCTAAAAATACAAAATATACGCAATATTTAAGATTCTGCTCAAAATCTTTAGATTTACTACATAATTCACTTTCGCTATTTATGTAGAACGCAATATTCTAAAATCCAAAATTCTGTGTTTTCTGAGGTTTTGATATATCGTTTATACCATGATACAAAGCTTTCAAAGCAATTTTTTGAGACTGTTCCATTTGTCCGTAACTAAACACCCAAGGTAGATTTTGGTCAATTATTTCTTTAAACCAAGACAATACATAGGGACTACCATAAATAACTATAGCTTCTATTTGCTTGTGAGTGACTAATTGTTGATAAATCTGTTTAGTTTTGGTAGTTAACCCAGCATTACCCCGAAAAGGATTACCTCGAATAAAGATTTGTAATAAAGAAGGACGAGTATCGAGCAAAATACAGTCTAAAGTATTGCTGTCTACTATTTGCCTTTGATAACCAAGTTGTTGCGGAATGGCGATCGCTGGAGCATTAAGATCGAGATACGGCGCATTGAGGACATCATCTACGACGATTAAATTACGAGCATTATTCTTAGGACTAGAAGTTAGAGGAATATTAGCTGTTTGTAACGAATTTTGCACGATAGAGTCAATGATTAAGCGAGCGTTTTGACTAGACAACTCTGGAGATACCGCTAATGAAGATACTTTTTGTTTAGCTTGCCCAATACGCTGTAGAGATTCCTCGATCCGCCCCCGACTAATTCGTCCCGATTTTACCGCATCATAAATAGATGCGATCGCTACTTCTGGATCGTCAGGCATTAATAAAATATCGCTTCCCGCTTCCACTGCCATTACAGCTACTTCTTCTGGGGTTGCATATTTGGTAATTCCGCCCATAATCAGAGCATCAGTAACCACCAAACCGTTAAAACCTAACTGCTGTCTCAGTTTACCCGTAATAATTTTGTTCGAGAGGGTTGCCGGACGATCTCGATCCCAGGCAGATATCAAAAGATGGGCAGTCATTATACTATCTACCTGGGCAGCGATCGCTGTTTTAAAAGGGGGTAATTCAATGTTTGCCAAACGCTCGTCATCATGAGCTATGGTAGGTAATTCTAAATGAGAGTCTGTAACAGTATCTCCATGTCCAGGAAAGTGCTTGGCAGTGGTCAAAACAGGATAAGATTTGGCACCCTCAATAAAGGCGGTAGTTAAGGCAGAAACAATTTCTGGACGATCTCCAAAAGCGCGAATATTAATTACAGGATTATTCGGATTGTTATTTACATCTACTACAGGGGCAAGCAACCAATTGATCCCAACAGACATTGCTTCAATGGCGGTGATCTTACCCATCTGCCAAGCATACTTACATGCTAAATCGGGGTTTTGTTGATAAATCGCCCCTAAAGCCATCGGTGGTGGAAACCAAGTCCCCCCAGGAAAACGCTGTCCAATCCCTTCTTCGATATCTGCTGCAATGAATAACGGTGTAGTTGCCCAAGACTGAAGTTGCTGAGAGCGCGCTTGAAGTTCAATACTACTCCCCCCTAACAAAATTACTCCACCCAAATTCAACTTTTCTAACCACTGTTGTAGTTGAGCGTTCGTTGCTTCCCAAGCAGGATAGCGAATTTGATGGTCGAATAAATGTCCCGAAGCACGAACAACGATCATCTGAGCAATTTGCTCTTGAAGAGATAAACTTTGTTTCATCAAATATCGATTATTGAGCATACAACATTTATCTCCTTTACTCCCCTGCTTCCCCACATCCTTACTTCTTATTCCTCATTTGGCAATAAAATATCCTCTGACTTATTTTGTCGCTCTCGGCTGATTTCATTAAGCAAATTGAGCATATCATCTCCTCTTTCTAGAGAGAGATCTTCAAAAAATTTGACTGTTGGAGTGCGTCGTAGCTGCATTCTGCTACCCAATTCTTTACGGACATAATTAACCGAAGAATCCAAACCTGCCATCGTTTCTTCTTTCACCTCTTGTGTGCCGTAAATACTGACAAATATTTTTGCATGTTGCAAATCGCCTGACACATCAACATCAGTGACGCTTACCATGCCAGCACCAACGCGATCGTCTTTGATTTCGCTGAGTAGCATTTGACTGACTTCCCGCTTAATTAAAGCAGCTACGCGAGCCACGCGACGACTATTAGCCATAACCTTATTTGTCCGAATAATAATGAATGATGCGATCGATAACTGCAATTGCACCACTGTAGATTGTAGCGATAATTAAGTAAGATCAGTAGTTATTTATTTAGCTAGTTGGGCGAGAATGCTCGACTCAGGAAACTTCATTTTAGGGCTTTCTTCTAATAGATAGTTCAAAAACGTCTCCGCAATCACCGATAGTTTTTTTCCTGCTAGATGACAGACAAACCAACGACGTTTGATCGGGAAATGTTCAAAATCTAAGATAGTAAGCTCACCCAAAATTCGCTCGCTAATCAAACAGTGTTCCGATAAAATTGAGATTCCTAATCCTCCTGAGATAGCTTGTTTGATCGCTTCGTTGCTGCCTAATTCGAGCTTCACTTTTACAGATATATTATGCTCTTCAAACATTTGAAGAATCGCGTCTCTTGTTCCCGATCCTTGCTCTCTCATGATAAAAGATTGTTTATCAAGTTCTTGGATATCTAAATTGCTTTTATTGGCTAGGGGATGGTCTTTTCGAGCTACTACTACTAAAGGGTTATTTAAAAATGGTTGGCTCTTGAGATCGATATCTTTATGAGGATTGCTGACTATATAGAGATCATCTTTATTGTCCAACATTCGTTGTTGAATCTCCTGGTGATTAATAACCTTGAGAGCCACATCGATACCTGGATAATGCTGGCAAAATGAGCCTAGTAATCTAGGAACAAAATATTTGGCTGTAGTAATTACTGCTAGCCTTAATTGTCCTTGCTTAGTACCTTTGAGATCTGCTACCTTCATTTCAAAGTTATTTAATCTCTCAAAAATGTCTTGACAGGTAACTAGTAACTCTTTTCCTGCATCGGTGAGATACAAACTTTTGCCAATTTGCTCAAATAAAGGCAACCCTACTGCTTTAGTTAATTGTTTTACCTGACTAGAAACTGTAGGCTGAGTAATTAACAATTCTTCGGCAGCACGGGTAAAACTACCATTTCTAGCTACTGTCTCGAAAACTTTGAGTTGATGTAGGGTTGCTTGAATCAAAAGTTGTTACTCCTAAAGTTGTTAACTTATTATTCGCTATATTTATTCATCATATATAAAAATCAATGTATTTTAAAAAGATTATAGTTTTTAGTATATGTAATTTATACCTATCGGAGACGGGTTAAATTTGCCGTACTATTTCAGGTAGAGATGCTCGAAATAGTTCAAAATTATAAAATCATCAAATTTCATCATGTTTGATTTTCTCAACCCCATTCTCAATCGTCATCCAGAACGGATGAAAGCGGAAGTAGAAATATATACTTGGCAAACTTGTCCCTTTTGTATCCGCGCCAAACTGCTCTTGTGGTGGAAAGGCGTTAACTTTACCGAATATAAAATTGATGGCAACGAAACTGCCCGCAACAATATGGCTCAAAGAGCTAATGGTAGTAAAACAGTCCCTCAAATTTTTGTGAACAATCGCCATTTAGGAGGGTGTGATGATCTCTATAATTTAGATGCTAAGGATGAATTGGATACTCTCTTGATGCAACCTAGCAAATAGTTTTATATCTAAGTTTTTCAAATAATGGATAACCGATTTTCTAATATCTTTAATTTGACCGAAGACCAAGCGATCGCTTTGTTGAAAAAGCCTTTAGGTACAGAAGATGGTACATCAGAACGTTATGTTGGTGCTGCTCATTTAGTCAATTTTCCTTCCGAAAGATCGATCGACGCTCTAATTGAAGCTATAGAAGATCGCGATCAATCCTTGGAAAATAGGATTGCCAGACGTAAGGCAGTAGAAAGCTTGGGTCGTCTTAAGGCAATCAAAGCTTTACCAATATTAAAGTCTTGTTTGGCAGATCAAGATGCTCTGACGGTAGAAAATGCAGTTTGGTCGATTGGTGAAATTGGCACAGAAGACGAATCCATTTTAGAAGCGATCGCCCAATTATTAATAAAACCAAATCAAACCTATCGTGTGATTATTCATACTCTGGCTAATTTTGACTACCAGCCAGCAATCGATCAAATCAAACCCTTTATCGATCATGACGATCAATCCGTTAAAAGTGCGGCGATCGCTAGTTTGGCTCGCTTGACAGGGGACGATAGTCAGATGGATCGGGTTGTAGAATTTTTGCAAAGTGATGATATTAATGCTCGACGTGCTTGTATTCAAGACTTGATTGATGCTGAATATTATCCCGCAATTTCGGCGATCGCGCCTGCTCCAATTTCGATTGCTTTTCGTTTGCGGGGGATTAGATTATTAGCTGCCAAAGGTATTGGAGTGGGAAAAATCACCTTTACCGAAATTGAATCTAGTTTAGATCGGATTATTCGCGATCGCCCCCAGGATATTGAAATGGTACACGAATACGACCAGCCGCCATCTTTAGAATTTTTAATTGGAGAGCTTTATCATACTGACTTTGGACGCTGCTATTTAGCGGGAAAAACCCTGCTCGAAATAGATCCCGAAACAGTAGTTGATGCTCTATTACAGACCTATAGCGAAGAAGCTCATAATGACTATGGAGCGCACTTTCACGTGGTCAAATTACTTGGTTTACTCAAACACAAACTGAGTTACAAACTAATTTTAGAAGCATTACACAATACCTCACCCCAATTTCAAAAATCTCGCACAGCAGCAGCGATCGCTTTAGGTAATATCCAAGCTACTGAGGCAATTCCTATTTTAAAAGAAACTTTGACAACGCCAATTTTCGATCTTAAGTATGCTTGCCTTTTGGCTCTAGAACAATTAGGAGCAAGCTCTTGGTCAGAAGTAGTTGATGATCAAAACCTTTTGATTAAAGCTAAAGCCAATCACAAACTTAGCAATCGTCCATAATTAAATGATCATTTGGCAAAATCCGCTCGATTTACCAAGGTTGATGAGCGATCGAGTTCATGTCTGGCGCGCTAACTTAGATTTATCAGGGTCAGAAATTGAGAAATTTAGGAGCTTATTAAGCGAAGATGAATTAGTAAGAGCCAACAAATTTCGATTTTCAAAACACAAAAATAGCTTTATTGTTGCTAGAGGTATCTTAAGACGATTATTGGGTCATTATTTAAAAATCGAGCCTCAAAATCTCAAATTTGACTATAGCGATCGCGGTAAACCCTTGCTTGGGGAAACTAAATCTCAAATAAGCCTAGAATTTAATATTTCTCATTCCCAGCAATATGCTGTGTTTGGTTTTGCCTACGATCGTGCCCTTGGAGTCGATATTGAATATCTTAGAGAAATGAAGGACGCAGTCAAAATTGCTCGGCGTTTTTTTAGCGATCGCGAGTTTGAGTTAATTGCGGGTTTAGATGTTTCGCAACAAGCACGAGTTTTTTTCCAGCTTTGGACAGCAAAAGAAGCTTATCTCAAGGCAATTGGTGTGGGATTAACTGGCTCTTTAGCTAATGTTGAAATAATTTTGGATCGAGTCGGCAATGCCAGTATTGTGGCAATTGATGGTAATAATCTAAAAGCTCAAGACTGGTCGATGTATTCGTGTGTTCCTGAAAATAATTACACTGCTGCGATCGCCATTCATACTCCTGTTGCCCAATCGCAAATTGATTTTTGGAGTTGGTCGTCAAATTTTTGAACTATATTTTGTAAAGTAAAAAATTTAATAACACAATAAATCTTAAAATAAATGATACGATCTCTTATGATTTCTTAATAATATAGTAGATAGGATTTAACAAGAGAGAGTTTCTATGACGACTATTAGCTTTGTGAATGAAAATAAAGAGGTTATCGCAGCACAGGGATCTAATTTACGCGAGAAAGCTCTCCAAAATCGAGTTGATATTTATACTCTGGGCGGAAAACTAAGAAATTGTGGCGGTTATGGTCAATGTGCCACCTGTATTGTCGAAGTAGCCGAAGGAATGGAAAATTTATCTCCCAAAACCGATTTTGAACAACGTCGGTTGAAAAAGAAGCCTGATAATTATCGTTTAGCTTGTCAAACCCTAGTTAATGGATCGGTTAAGATCGTCACCAAACCCTCCAAGAAGAAGAAATAAATCGAGCTTAGGCACACTTGGTTGATTAAAATATCAATTAATTTTGGATTGAAGCGATTGAGAAATAGTCATTAAAGTCGAATCGCTTCTAATTTAATTAACCACTAGTAAAGTAACTTCAACAAAATATCTTCTAAAATTAGAGTTGCAAATTGTTACTCCCATTTTGTTGTCTAAATAACTCCCATATTGAGAGCGAAATTGTTTGAATGATTCGAGTTCAATTAACTTCTTCGTTGTCATCAAATATTTTTGATAACGCATAGAGGGTAACCGCTCAATCCTTTCTATTCTAATCCCTAACCAACTAAAAATTTTACCTGATTCAGTGGTCAAAAAAAGATCGTCAACTACCGAAATTTATCCGTATATTTTGAAGGCATTTGATAGAGCAACTACCAGATTATTCATCCATACTTTATATCTATCATCGAAAAATATACAGAAGCTAAATAACATTTACCGAAGATAATGTTATTATCTTTGCAAGTCATTTATTAAAACGTTGTTAGCAAAAACTTGATTGAATCTTTAAACATATAAAGAAGCTTAATAGCTAGAATAAATTTACATCATTAGTATCCTCTACTTCGTCTATCTCTTGGATAGTTTTCCATCCAGGTAGCCAAAGCGAATCATCTTTTAGTTGAATCGCATTTAACCAAAATCGAGTCTGGGGATCGCATGATGCAACCATTTCGGCAAAGACCCATTTTCCTTGGTTTTTGCGATTTGCAACTTGAAAATGTCTCCAACCCCAGGTTTTTTGTTTGGCTGTCCACTTAGAACCAATTAGGAAAGGAAACTTTTGTTTTTGTTTTTTCGACATTTTAACTTCAAGAGATAATAATGGTTAGTCTAGTCGCAATAATCTACTTTTTTTCATTGTGATATTTTTATGAAAACTACATCTGTTTGGTATCAATTATTTTTAGATAGAGTTAATAAGTACAGTGCTGTTGCACTATCTTTGTGTTTGGCTCTAGCAGCTGCTCCTGCGATCGCCCAAAACAACACTATAGAATTGCAAGATGCAAATCGTAGTGAGTCATCAGGTGAAAAAGAAGGACTTAATTATAAAGTTTTACCACCATTAGAAGACCGCAATTTACCTCAATCTACGCCGATAACTCCTGCTCCTCTTCCTGCAGAAAATATTGAGTTCGCTACTGGCGAAAGTGACTATACTCTTGGCGCAGGAGATCAAGTCAACCTCAACATTTTCCAAGTGGAAGAATACAGTGGTGATTATCCTGTACTCGTTGATGGCACAATTAGCCTTCCTTTAGTTGGTAGAGTTGATGTCAGAGGACTTACCCTCAAAGAAACCTCAGATGCAGTTTCTAAAAAGTATTCTACCTACCTAAAACGACCAATTATTACTGTCGGTCTAATTGCACCCCGCCCCTTAAAAATCGGTGTATCGGGAGAAGTAGATAACCCAGGCTCTTATGAAATTGCTCTTAGTGCTGATAATCCCAAATTTCCTAGCGTAACTAATATTATTCAGCAGGCTGGGGGCATCACAACCATTGCCGACGTGCGTAACGTAAGAGTCCGCCGAGAAATCAAAGGTAAAGAGATAGTTTACAACGCCAATCTTTGGGACTTATTGACCAAAGGTAAAATTAAACAAGATATTTCTCTTCGCGATGGTGACAATATTTTTGTTCCTACTACAGACGAAATCAATACTTCAGAACTAAACAAACTTGCAGAAGCTAGTTTTGGTCTACAGTCTGACAAGCCAATTCAGGTAGCAGTAGTGGGTGAAGTATATCGTCCAGGTTCTCACTTTATTCAGCCAGAATTATTGAGCCGAAACAATAATGCTAATACTACCAACCAAGGCAGACAAGAGTCCATTCCTCCTCGCCTAACTCAGGCGATCGCAGCTGCTAATGGTATTAAGCCCCTAGCAGATGTTAAAGAGGTAGAAATTAAACGTACTTCTTGGGATGGTTCAGAAAAACTTATTTCTGTAAATTTATGGGAATTGATTCAGTCTGGAGATACCGATCAAGATTTAATTTTACAAGATGGCGATAAAGTTACTATCGCTAAAGCTGACAAGATTAGTGAAGCCGATCGCCGTAAAACTAACGAAAGTACAATTGCCAGAGAGAATATTACGGTCAACGTGGTAGGTGAAGTGGTTGCCCCTGGTCCAGTAGAGGTTAGACCAAATACTCCATTAAACCAAGCAATTTTGGCTGCAGGTGGATTTGATGCTCAACGTGCTAACAAAAATGAAGTAGAGTTAGTTAGTCTTAAGCCCGATGGTACAGTAGATAAGCGTAAGGTTAAAATCGACTTTGGAGCTGAAGTCAACGAAGAAACCAATCCTGTCTTGGGCGAAAATGATGTGGTTGTGGTTAATCGTTCTGGCTCTACTAAAACTTTTGATGGTGTAGGCAAAGTAACCAGTCCTCTTGGCGGATTGTTGGGCATATTTAACGCAATTTTCTAAATTTTCAGTATGATAATAACCCATTACTTCTATTAGATAGTAGTAGTGGGTTACTATGCCAGTAACCAGTATTCAAAATAATCTGTGTTGTGAGGATTGATGACATAATGCCCGATAGAAGTTCAGATCGTTCTGCTTATCCCTCTGTGATGAATGGAAACGGCAGCCGCATTAATGATAGAGATAAAAGTGAAAGCTACGTTTATTCTGCACCTGTCGTCAATCAAGTCGTAAGCGAACCAGATGAAGAAAGTCTTGACTTACGTCAGCTTACAAGCATAATAAAACATCGATTACGTTTAATTGGTGCAGTAGCTTTTGGAGTAACTACTGCAGCAGCATTAGTGACCTTCAATCAAGAACCTTTATATTCAGGTAGTTTTCAATTATTGGTTGAACCTGTCTCTGAAGAACAACAAGATCCTCTATCCCTATTGCAAACAGATCTTAGCGGAAGTGGGTTGGACTATGAAACTCAAATTGAAGTTTTAAGTAGTCCTCGTGTTCTAAAGCCGATTATCGATACTTTGACTAACAAATATCCAGAAATTGAGTATAAAAACTTAATCAAAGCTAAAAAATCTCCTTTAAAAATAGATCAAGTAGACCAAACTAAAATTTTAGAGATATCTTATATTGATACTGACCCTCAAAAGATTCAGTTTGTTCTAGATAATTTATCTGAAGCTTACCTGCGCTACTCCCTTGAAGAAAAAAGGGTTGAGGTCAAACAAGGGTTAGATTTTGTCGAAAGCCAGTTGCCCGAAGTCCGAGCAAGAGTAGATGAGCTCGAAGGCAAAGTGCAGACTTTTCGCCAAGACTATAACTTATTAAATCCAGAAACCCAAGCAGAGCTATTAGCTAATCAACAGGTTACCTTTGAACAAAAACTGTTTGAAACTCAAGCCGAGTTAAAAGAAACTCAATCTTCATATACACTTCTACAACAGCAGTTAGGATTAGAACCCCAGCAAGCTTTGGCAGCTAGTTATTTAAGTGAATCACCACGATACCAGAACTTACTTAACGAACTGCAAAACATTGAAGTAGAGTTGGCGCAAGAATCGGCTCGTTTCAAACCAGAAAATCCTATTGTTCAAGCTTTACAAGAGAAGAAAAATAAATTAGTCACTCTTTTGCAACAGGAAGCTAATGGTGTTTTGGGAGATAATTTATCCAACACTTTTGAGAGTACACCTAATCTAACCTCTCCTAGTACTCTACGTTTGGAACTCAATCAACAATATATTCAAGCAGCCAACAGACTCGAAGTCTTAAAAATTAGAGAGCAAGCTTTACGCTCGGCAATGACGGGTCTAAGAGAATTGACGACGCAGATGCCAGTTATTGCTCGTCAATATACCGATCTCAATAGACAGTTGACAGTGGCTAATGCCAGTTTGACTCGATTTTTGACTGCTCAAGAAGAATTACAGCTAAAGGGAGCGCAACAAGCACTACCCTGGCAGACGCTGGCTGAACCATTAGTTAAAGAAGAACCTATATCGCCCAATCCACCGCGTAATATGGTTTTGGGCTTGATTTCTGGGCTTTTGCTAGGATTGGGTGCGGCATTGTTAGCAGAAAGGCTCGATCCGGTGTTTCATTCTTCCGAAGAACTCAAAGAAAGTATTAAGTTGCCTATACTTGGCTTGATTCCAATCAAAAAAGACCTTAAACCACTCGATGAATTAAAAACTACTCCCAAAAAAGATAAGTTTTCTTTACCACAGCTACAGGTTGGTAACACTACCCTTAATTTGAATTCTTCTCTTAAATCTGATGATGAACCGACATCAAATAATACTAAGCAACAGTGGTATGGCACATCTCCTTTTCTTGAATCATTTCGCTCTCTCAATACCAATATCAAGTTATTAGGTTCTGATACCTCAATTCGCTCTTTTGTGATCAGTTCCTCTATTCCCTCTGAAGGAAAATCGACGATCTCTTGTCATTTAGCTCAGGCTGCTGCTGCGATGGGACAAAAAGTTTTGTTAGTTGACGCAGATTTGCGCCGTCCTCAAGTTCATCGTTGGGTAGGAATTAAAAATGAAGAAGGTCTAAGTAACGTACTTGCTACTGGGTTAGATATTGAAGAAGCAATTGTTAAGGTTCCTCAGTGGGAAAATTTATCTGTGGTTACTGCAGGAGACATTCCACCCGATCCCACGCGATTGCTTTCTTCGCAAAAAATGTACGCTTTAATGGATCGTTTGAAAAGCAGTAGAAAGTACGATTTGATTATTTACGATACTCCACCAATTCTAGGTTTTGCTGATGGTAGAATTTTATCAACTCGTACCGATGGGGTTGTGTTGGTAGTTAGAATTGGTAAAACCGATCGCTCTTTGCTCAAACAAAATATCGATAATATTAGAATGTCTAACGTTCCTGTCTTGGGTATTATTGCTAATCAGGTTAACCGTTCAGGTAGTTCTTATCACTATTACACTAATTACTACGCAGATCGCGATTAGTAAATCGCTCCTGTTACAAACCTAGGGAATTTAAGTCGTGTCGTCAATACGAGGAGCGCAACACGCCTGCAGAAAAAAGTTAGACATGCTTTGCGCTTCGATTGATTTGTCGTCAAAATAAACTAAATTCGCTTTTCTAGATACTGACCAATGGTGATTTCTTGTCCTGCGCGAGAAATAATAGTCTGCCGAGTGCGATATTGAGTACCAACCAATTTAATCTCTTCTTCAAATACGTTTGAGTTGTATTCAGTACGTAAACTCATGGTGTCAGGATTGGTAAAATCGCAAACAGCAATAACTGGTTTAGGAGTAGCAAAACCGCGATCGCGATATAAAATATTCCCTCTGATACCAAATACAGTCGATCCAGTTACGGGTTTGCGAGCTTGATTAGTATAATTACTTTCCCAAATAACTTTCGTACCACAGACTAAAGCACAATCCTCTTCTAGTTCGTGACTTTGAGCCAGTTTAATTAATTCTGCTACGCCACGATCTAAAAAAGATATTTGGAGCTTGCTGGTGACTTCTTGGGGTTCGACATCTTTGTTCAAACTATAGTAACGTCTTTGGGAATTCCAATCGCCTTCAGATTTACGGAAAAAATCGACTACTAAAGACTGCAAGGCAATATTTGTTGTTTGCGCCAATACCATCGAGACTGAACCCCTCTTGTTGATTATAAAGTTTGTATGCTGTGAACTATGTCAAGTAAAATACTTTATACGTAATAATTCTTAATTTACCACAAATTATATTTAATTCCCACTCTGTCTTGAGTAGTAGTATTGATTAAATTTGTGATGACCTTAAATTTATGTTTGTATTTTCCTAGTATGACAAAATATCTCAGCCTTTTTGTTACTTTGGTTACTAAAATAGCAATGCTGACCAGTAGCTTCATAGTTCGCGTTATTCTTCAAGGCGCGATTATCCTTCGGGTACACTTTGCGATCGCGATCATTATTTGTTTGGGGATTAGCGATCAAGCATTAGCAGTTACCCAAAAACTTCAGTTGGATACTGCTACAGGATACATAGTAGAAACAGTTTTTAGTTACGATGATGCGAATCATCCAACCATGATTCACGAACAGGGTAAAGGCAAAACCAAAATTGTTGAGTCAATGCAAGTCAGCTTTTATCAACCATCGGGAAAATTAATTGCTAGTTACAACAATATTGTTGACGGTGTAGCCCAAGGAAATTTTTTTGAGTTTAGCTTTGAGCCTAAAACTCAGCAGCTAATTGGGAATATCGACTTAGGAGGGGAATTTCCTGGAGAAATATACCTTAAAGGAGAAGCAGATCGTCGATTGTCTTTAATTGAGGTAGAACTATCGGGAAAAGAAAATGAGATTGACCGAGTAGAAAATAAATGACTCATTAACCATTGATAAGATTAAATAAATATAAAATAGTCAAGTTTTGTTAACACTTTTTAACAATCTTTGTTATGATAATTAACATAGCTTAATAAAAAGGTAATAATAAATGACTACTATTTCTGACGAAAACGGCATCATCAACAATTTTGCCAAAGAACCAAAAATGTATTACGCCAACGAACCTTCTTCTCAAGAACAACGCAGTTATCTATTGTGGGGTGCGATCGCATCGGTAGTAATTGCAGGTTCAGTCTTTACTGCTGTTGTCGTTAGTTAACTTTTCTAGCTTCGAGTTTCTCATCAACTTCATTTTTCAGTTTATACCTCGGCTAGCCCCGAGGTTATTTTCTAGCTTGTTTACAAAATCACTTATTAAATGTCATCTCATCACCACCCAGGATTAAATGTTTTATTTACATCCCCATACATTCAAGACTAAAGAAATTAATGCTGCCGAGCTACTCAAACGCTACAACTCTGGTAAACGGGACTTTTCTCGAGCCAAGCTGACGCAAATTTCTTTGAACGATCTTAATCTTGAAGACATCAAACTTTGGCAAGCCAATTTGACCAAAATAAATTTAAGTCGTTCAGTTTTATATCGAGCAAACTTAGCCGAAAGTAATCTGTCGTGTGCCACTCTCTGGCGAACAGATCTCAGCTATGCAAGTCTCGCGTCAGCCCAGTGCAATCGTACCTTGTTGATTCGGAGCAATCTCAATCATGCCAATCTTTACAAATCATTCTTGAGGGATGGAGATTTGCGTTTAGCTTCTTTAATCGGCGCCAACTTACAGCAGGCAGACTTATCGGGGGCGAATCTCAGCTATGCGGATTTGAGTAATGCCGATTTGACAGGGGCTAATTTGGATAAAGCTATTTTGACAGGAGCAAAACTAACTAATACTAATTTGAGTAATACCAACCTAAAACAGGCAATATTAGAAGGAGCAGATCTTAGTCCAATTATTTTATCTAATCAAAGTATTTTTGCGAATGAAATAGTGTAAATAACAAGATGGATTTAACCAACTCCTTGCTGCGGGACTTAGCAACAGAATATACTCATCTTCGTCCCCAAATATATTTTAAGTCGTCACTAACTGCTTTAGCTCGCGCTGCACAAGATCTAGTTTTGGCAGATCATGGTGAGTATCTAGTGATAGCCAACTTTCAGCAAGAAAAGTTTTTTTATCAGCAAAAGCGTCGTTTTCAGACCATGGCAACCAAAAGCAGTCATGTGTATGTTTTAGGAGTACCCGATACAACATCTGGCTTTGTAGTAGATAATTGTGACTATGAGACGATTCCAATCACCTCAACCGATACTTTAGCTGGAGAAAGATATTTAGTCATTATCGGAGCCAGATACTCAGCCTGCTTGATAGTACGAGATAAATTATCTCTAAAAGATCTCCAAAATGCTGGCTCTAATGTCGAACAAGGAGAAAGATTTGAAGGTATCTGGAGTTTTGAGCGTGATATTGCCTATACTGCTGCGGATTGGTTGCTGGGAATTATCACTAACTATCGTCCCGAATTAAGAGGTAAGACTCAACAGGCGAGAAAACTCTTTAAATTGAGAAGATCACCTGATATCCAATCTCAATCGGAATCGGGGTCAGCTAATTTAAACATTTTTGCCCAACGCCTAGTTACATATCTTCAGGCTGGTCAATATAAATTACTCAAGGCTTATAAAGCGATCGCCTCAGCAGAAAAAAAAGAGTTCTTAATCAATAAAATTGCATCTGCTCAACGTAGTTCCCTCAATCCTCAAGCAATCTTGCTCACTACAGTCAAAGAGTTGGGACAGCTTTTCCCTAACTGTCGTTGCATACTGTATCGTCTCAATCCTGAAGATACCGAAGTAGAGATTGAATATGAATTTAAGCCCGAACGCCTAAAATCTTTAATCGGTCATAAATGGTCGATTGTCAATAATCCGTTATTTATTGCTGCTCAAGCGCAGAAATCGACTTTAGCAATCGAAGATGTGGCTAGTAATCCTTATTTAAACGAAAATTCGATACTTAAAGAAAAAATTACCAGAGCCAAAATACATTCGTGGCTAATGGTTTCTATTCGATATCAGGGCAAACTGTTGGGAATGCTAGAACTGCATTATGGCGGAGATCATGATTTTCAATGGAAGCCAGAGGATATCTCTCTCGTTGAAGCGATCGCTACCAGTGCAGGAGCAGCTTTAACCCAGGCTAGTGCCTATACTAACCTAGTAGAGTTGAATACTCAGCTAGAATCAGTCGAACGTATTCAAAGCAATTTGATTGCCATTGTCGGTCACGAATTACGTACTCCCCTCTCCACAATTCGGATTTGTCTTGAAAGTTTGGCAGCCGAACCAGATATGATGCCAGAATTTAGAAATACGATGCTCGATACTGCTTTGGGAGATAGCGATCGCTTGGGACATTTAATCCAAGATTTCTTGACTCTTTCTAAATTAGAAGCAGGAAAAGCCTATACGAATATAGAAGCGACAACTATTGATTACGCTTTAAATCTAGCTTTAAGACGAATTAAAACTACAGCCAAAATTAAACAACTTCCCTCAATTCAAGTTAATTTACCCGATCCTTTACCTAGTGTTGTAGCTGATGTAGATGGTTTGGTCGAAATTTTTGGCAAGCTTTTGGATAATGCTTGTAAGTTTACTTCTACAAATGACAAAGTTACTATTACTGCCCATGCAATTGAACCGACTCATCAAAGAAATAATCAACATAAGGCGTTAGAAATAGTTATTAGCGATACAGGGCGTGGTATTCCCCCAGATCGCTTAGAAGCAATATTTGATCGTTTTTCTCAGTCAGAAAGCTACCTCCGTCGTACCGTTAGTGGAGTTGGACTAGGACTAATAATCTGTCGCAAAATTATTCAAAATATGGGAGGAGAAATCTGGGCAACTAGCCAAGGGGAGAATCAGGGAAGTCAATTTCATTTCACTCTACCAATTGATAACTGATGTCTTGTATGAATTAAAAAGCTCTTAGCTGTCAGCTAAAAGCTTTTTAATTACATTGTTGATTTGCCGATTGACTAGCGACGTGGTTTAGATATAGTCCGCGCTCCCCTTTTACCAAATAAGGTTCGATCTCTGGTTGAGGCAAATTAAGATTTAGGGGATCGTTTTTGTCGTTGGGCAAACGTAAAAAATCAGTCAAAAAGGCAGTCGGGCGATCGCTTTGCCAATAATCTTGTAATTGCTTTTGGGTTAACAAATACTTAGGGGGAGAGCCTGGAAATTGAGGGGGGAGGCGATTTTTCCCTCCATCGGATAAAACCATTACCGTACGATACTGAGTATTTTTGTTAGCACTATCTAGGTTTTGATTAAGATAGTAGCTGACTGCCCCTGCTGCACCAATTTCTCGCGAGCCTTCAAATACCCAAAGGGTATCAACACTGAGACAAGAGTTTGCTTGTTGAATGAGGTTTTTTGAGGAACGAACATCTTGATAAAGAACAAATCCTCGTATAGTAGCTGTATAAGTAATTGCCAAGACTATAAATAAAGGCATCCAGGCTAAAGTCGAACGTTTTAACATTCCTACTCCCGAAGCCACCCAACCCGTTCCTAAAGCGATCGCGATAACTGTCATTAGCCAAATAATTTCGACCGTTTGTAAGACAGTTGGTAACAGGTTGATTAGCCAGGGAAATGTCAAAATTATGCCATAAAAACTAACTCCTAGAAAAATCGCTACTAAACCGTATAAATTAAGAGTTTTTGTTGGGACGGGGCAATTTAAGATCTGTACGGTAGATTTGTACAGTACGCCTACAGATGAAGGACGAGGATTAGTAAAGCTAGTCGGTGGTAGCGGATATTTTAGGGTAATTGATTCTGACTCTACCTTTGCCACCGACTGATTACTGCGCTTATCCCACCAACCAGCACATAACATAACATAGAAAGGAATGGCGGGAATGCTGTAGTAGATTAAGCGAGAAGAAAGGGGTAGAAATAGTAAGACTGGCAAAATTGTTCCCATTGCTAGTAAGAATATACCGTCACTATTTTTGCGATCTAATACCGAAGCGTTATCCCAAAATCCTCTACGCCATTCTAGATAAGTAAATTTAACCACCGACGGGAGAAATAATACCCAAGGAAAACACCAGCAAGCTGTAATTCCTAGATAACCAACTGCACTAATTTTGGAGACTTCATAGTCTGGAGGAAAACGACGATCTAATAAACGATCCAAATGTTCGTTAATGGCAAAATAATGTAGAAATCCTGGGTTTGCCTGTTCTATTGCTATAAACCAGGGCAAAACTATTGCCAAAACTAATAATAAGCCTTGGTATAGTTTAATTCGCCTGATTATTTTCCAATCTTGCCGAACTACAATTAGAGCTAAACAGGTAAAAAGAGGAAAGACTACACCAATCAATCCTTTAGTGAGAACGCATAAAGCCAGAGAAATATAAGCACCAGACCAACTGAGTTGCGATCGCGGTTGATATAAGGATTTCCAGAGAAAATAATTGCTGCTTAATAATAGTGTTCCTAGCAAAACATCAATTAATATTTGGTGAGTGAAAATAAACCAGCCCAAAGTTACAGAGAGCATCAGAGCGCAAACTCGGCTAGAATTAATCCCCCAAAGTTCTCTAGTCCATTTCCAAGCAATAACTATACCTAACCAGCCAACTAAAGCGATGGGTAATCTAGCAGCGAACTCTGTCGAACCAAAAATACTAGTTGCGATCGCAATTAGCCAGTAGAGAAGAGGAGGCTTATTGAGATAAGGTGAACCATTAAGATGAGGAGTAATCCAATCATTACGCCAGAGCATTTCTTGTCCCACCATGGCAAAATGACCTTCATGGGGTTCGTACAGACCATAATTGCCAATACCCACTAGCATTACTATTAAAGTCAATAACAGAATCGAAATATCGATCCAGAATAAATTTTTAATAGTAAATCGCATTTTGTTGATTAACAAGTTTTTAAAAGATATAACTTATGACTTAAAGTCGAGCGAGCCCAATTACTTAATTACTTTATGATAGACATCTAAAATTTCTTGATAATGTTTTTCGGCACAAAACTGAGTTTCGACCTTTTTTCTTCCTTTTGCTCCCATTTCTAGAGCTTCGTCGCGATGTTCGGCTAAATAAACTAGGCGCGCGCGTAACTTAGCTACATCTTTGCAGGGTACGATATATCCATCTACTCCATCAATAATCAATTCGGGAATACCACCAATATTAGTTCCAATTACTGGTCTACCATAAGCTAAAGATTCCAATACCGCTAGGGGACAATTTTCGTACCATTCTGAAGGCAAGATTGAACAGATACTATTGGCGATAAATTCTTTTAGCTCTTCACCTCCTTTTGCGCCCAAAACCTTAATATGGGTAATCCCACGCTCTTCGATCCAAGTTTCAAGTTCTTCACGAGCTTCACCATCTCCTAAAATAATCAGAGGAACATCAGGAATAGCAGCAGCAGCTTCTACTAGAGTAAAAATTCCTTTGAGCTTTTCTAATCGACCAAAGTAAAGAAAATATTCTCCCTGCTTTTGGGAAGGAACAACATGGGAAATATCGATAAAATTGTGAACTCTAGTCAGTTTTTCTTGAGGAACACCCAATTCAATCAGCTTGCGGCGTTGAAAATCACTGACGGTAATAAAATGGTCGACCTTCTCAATCGCGCCCAATTGTTGCGCAAGATAAGCTTCGACCGCACTTAATACAGAGCGCGAGAAAGAGTCTCGATTACATTTTTTGATGGCTGCTTTCCAAAAATCATGTCCTTGACAATCCTCACAAACTTCTCCATGAGAAATCATGGTATAGACAGGACAAACCAACTTGTATTCGTGCAAGGTTTGAATGATGGGAATACCAGCTTTTCTGAGAGGAGATAATATAGAACTGGTTAGTTGACCATAATAGATATGAAGATGAGCAATTTGAGGTTGATTCTCTTTCACTAAGCGATTTATGGCTTTAGCTGCTGGTGCAGAATAGAGAAAACGGGAGATATCCATCGGGTTTGGCTGTTCAAAGTCAACTCCTCGGGGAAAATATTTTGACCAGTCTGTCTGTTGGTTTTGAGGTTGATTGCTGGCAAAAGGAATAACTTGATGTCCGTGTTTTTCTAGAAGCTCTCCTAAAGAAAAAAAGTAGCGATCTGAACCTCCTCTAACATAATAATTTTGGGATATATTAACAACAGATATTTTTACCATAGTTTGAGCTTATCTCCTAAATCAAGGCACTCCCATTTTTAAATTAAATACAATAATTCAAGCATTGCAATTACAATTGCTATCAATCAAAATACAGCTAGAACAATACTAATCAACTCATAATACTAGGAAAATAGCAGTCAAAAAGTTAAAAATAGGGCAAAATATTGAAATAAATCATAATTCAAGCAGACTATTCAATAATATTGATTAAACATTTGGTTATTAAAAGATTAATATTTTTGGTTTGAAAAATTGAGCATTGTTTTATTTTAGTTGAGATAAAAGGTCGATCGCCTTGCCGTAAAATCGATTTTGCGTCATTAGTTTCTGGTTGAAATTGGTTTAACCAAGAACTATCGGACAAATATTCTAGATCGAAGGCATTTTTGTCGAGCAACCAAAGATCTATATTATACTTATCAACTATTTTCGCTAAATTCGCTTGATCTGGGCTATATTGAGCCCAAATCGTATCTTTAGCTCGTTGGCGAATCTGTTGATAATAGTCCCAATGATAGGGAATACTATATTCTTGAGCTACCAAAACCGATCGCTGTGCCAAACTAGGAATAAAGTCGGCTTCTAAACTAAGACTAGCAATTAAGGTATCTTCTGGTTGCTGTTGCAAGAATTGATATAGTTCTGGTATTTCTGGTGTAACGTAGCCCAAACGATCAGGATAAGATTGCACTGCATAAGTGGGATAGAGCAACCCCCCCATAGCGATCACTATTATACAAGAGCGCAGAATCTGAGGATACTTGCTCATTTTGTGCCACAAGCGATCGGCAACTATAGTAATCGTAATTCCATCTACTATGGCGATAATTATTCTCCAAGTATGATGAGAATAGCGACTTGGTAAATGCAGCTTGAATAGTAGTAGATGACATAAAAGAAATAAAATAGTCGATACTAGCAATATTTGACCGATAATCTGGCTTTCAGGTTTGATTTTTCTAGCTAAAGGAAATTTTTGGTGATATTTAATTAAAATTGGTAATAGTAAACCAAAAGAACATAGCAAAACATATTGCCATTCTCGCGGAAAATAGCCGCTTCGTTGTCCCACTAGCCAAAAAGACCATAAATTATCCAAGAAAAAAGCATTTCTGCCTCCTGGATAAAATTCAGGAAGTTGTTTAGCTAAATCTAACTTAATAACCTGATGTATGTCTGCGGTTTGTAGCTTATAGATACCGATAACAGCGATCGCGCAGATCAATCCTACTATATAGAAATACCGCTTTTGTTTGTCTATGACTAGTTTCCAACAAAGAATCGCAGTAGAAATCAATAATACCTGGGGATAAAATAAACCCTGTAACACAATAAACAAACAGCAGGGTATCAATCTATCTCGCAATAAGTAATAAATAAAACCCAAAAATAAAACATAGAAAAAAGCCCTGGGTGTTCCAGAAACCAAATCGTCTAGCATCCAGAGATTTTGATTTAATAATAGGCTAGAGATAAAACCCGCTACAGGTACGGGAAAAATCTCTAACGTTACTAGAAACATATAAACAGATGTAGCTACACCTATAAATGTAGGAAGTATCTTATTAAACAAAAAAGGTTCGATTCCGAAACTATTTGCCAGCCAATATAAACACTTATATCCTGCTGGTACAACCGAACTAAAATAATCTGCAATTAGATCGCCACGAAAAAGATTGGGGTTGTTTAATCGCTGCAACCAAAATACGTGTTGTCTAGCATCATCTTGCACCGTATAAGCAGAATTAAAAGCTAAACTCAATCCCGATAGGCTAAACAAGATAGCTACTATTATGCTGGCAAGTAACCAAAGATAATATTTTTGGAGTAGCGAGTAGCGAGTAGCAAGTGGCAAGTTAGAAGATTGAATTAGTAATTAATTGTCCATTGTTCATTATTCATTGACTGAGTGCTTTAAGAAACTTTTGCAGATTACCTAAGAAACTGGGTTTTTTTCTGGCTGGTTGGCTATTTTTATTTTCCCCTTCAGGGGTGGTTAACTGCATCATCAAACGGTCTAAATCTTCTCCCATCGGCTTGCTAGATAGTTCGGTAGCTAATTCATAACCCGATTCTTTTTCTAACCAAATTTGCCAGCTAGAGGGATAACAGCGCAGAATCGTACCTCCCTCAATGGGGCGAAGATAATAACTAGAATAAATATTTTTAATAAAACGCTCTCGCAACTGTCTGGCTGCTAAACCAATACCGACTACCGCCACATCTTCTAACTGAGGTATCAGAAATATTACAGGGCGATCTCCTGCTAAGTTAGCTAGTTTTTCTGCTCGTTCTACCTCTACTGCCGAAGGACAAGTGACGATAAATATTTCATCTTCAGGGGCAATTTGGGTTTCAATAGAAGTGAATCGACTACCCATATCCGTTACTTGAAAAGTTTGTTCTCCCCAGTTACGCTTAGCCAATGCAGCCGCACCACTGTCAGGAAACATGACCTTTACCCCACTGCCATAGTCAGCAAATAGATTGGCAAATTCTAAGGCTAATCCTTCAGACTGGAGTGCAATTTCTGGAACAACCAATTCTACCTGGATTAATCTATAACCATCTGCGATCGCAGCTTTAGTAGCTGTTTTTGCTTGTTCTACTGCTATATCTAAAGTCTTAGGAAAGGTATTCATTAATAATCGAGCTTTCGGGAGTAATATTACCTATGAAAATAGTCTACCTGTTGATGAGAGGATTAATTCTCAATCAAGGATAAATTTATTTTTGTTTATAAATTTTAGAGACGAATGTCTAAAATAATTATTGGCGTTATGGGTGCGGGATTAGCAACACCACAAGATGTTGCTTTAGCCTATCAATTGGGTAAATCAATTGCGGAGAATGACTGGGTATTGCTAACAGGTGGTAGAAAAGTAGGAGTAATGGATGCAGCTAGCAAAGGTGCCCAAGCAGCTGGTGGTTTGACTATTGGTATTTTGCCCCATCACAATACAACTGGAATATCGGATGCGGTAGATATTGCGATCGTTACCGATCTGGGTAATGCCCGCAATAACATTAATGTCCTATCCTCCCAGGTTATTATTGCCTGTGGCATTGGTTTGGGAACAGTTTCAGAAATTGCCTTAGCATTAAAGAATAACAAGCCCGTTATTTTATTAAATCAAACTGAACTTACCGAGCAATTTTTTAAGAGTTTGGCTGAGGAGCGAGTATTTTTAGCCAAAAATGTAGATCTAGCGATCGCTTTAACTAAAGAAATTTTACAAGACTTAAAATAATTGATCCTTCGATCTGACAAGATTCATTCCTGCATCGGCAAATTTTTGAAATGCGGTATCTGCTTGAGCAGTAAAATCCACTACTCCTGGTATAACAACAGGAGACATACAATCTTCTAAAAGATAAATCTTTTTAGCTAGGTTGGGATCTACCTTGTTTATTTCTGTTAACAAGTTATCAATCGTCCAGGCGACACAATGACTTTTTGCTTGTCCTGCAATTATTATTGCATCAAAATTTAATAACTTATCAATTAAATGACTATTTTTATTAGCAATAGATTTACCATCTACGCTATCTATAACTTCAGGACTTAATACTGAATAATTTTCCGTTAAAGGATTGCTACCTTTTAACTCAAAACTAGTTTGACTCTTTCTGGCAATACTATGAAAAAATACTGCTTCTTCTACTGCTGAAACTAACGCATGACCGATACCACCAAGCATGGAGTGATAAGGCCAAATTGTTAATGGGTATTTGCCATCTTCACTTAGTTTTTTGACGTAATATAAAGCGTGTTGTTTCAAGCGATCGCGATTTCCTTGAGTTAAGCTATCGGCAAGTTCTAAGTTAACCTGCCATCTACCTTGCTCTACATCTTTATCATTAATGATTGTTGCAGGTACAGGATGTTCCCCTACTTCATTCAGCCAAAAAATCGGATGAAATATCTGCATTGCTGTATGACTATCCATCGTGGGAATAATCTCAGTAATCGAGCCTAAATTACGGTAGATAAACTCACATAATCTGATATTATCTTCTACCGCCCCATTAACAAATAATTCAAAATCAGGAAGACAAAACGTATTTTGAACATCTATAAGTAACAAGCCTACTTGTATTTGAGCTACTTTTGCTGGCTTTATATTATTTTCTTTAGCCCAAGTTTCTGCTTCGGCTGCTCGTTGTTGATAAGGTACGCGATAAATGTTTTGTACCTTATTGTAATCAAAAAAACTAGGAGTATAATTAATACCTTTTTTAATAGTATTCATATTATTCATATTTTCAAATATATATCTTGTTCGTAATATTTTTACTAATTTACTCTTGTAAAAATTGTCGATCGCTTGATCACAATCTAATACCCCAATAGACAAATATTGTTCTTCAATCATTTGACTACAGGTTGACTTGCTTAGTCTTAATCATACAATAAGTAAATCGACTTAGTGTAAAATTTACACAATCTAAATGTAAAATATAGAACTAGCTTCAACTACTCGTTGCGGATCTAGTAATGAATTACACTTACAAATACGCCAAACCATCTGTGACAGTAGATTGTGTCGTTTTTGGTTTGGATGATGCTCAAAAACTAAAAGTACTGCTAATCCAGCGAGGTATTGCGCCTTACAAAAATAAATGGGCGTTACCAGGGGGATTTGTCAAAATTGATGAATCAGTTGAAGCAGCAGCAGCAAGAGAGTTAAAGGAAGAGACGGGAATAGACAAAGTATTTCTCGAACAGCTTTATACTTTTGGCGCAGTAGATCGAGATCCACGCGATCGCGTTATTAGCGTTGCTTACTATGCTTTGATTAATATTAGGGAGTATATTCTAAAGGCTCAAACTGATGCCAAAAATGCCGAGTGGTTCTCTGTCGAGGAGTTATCCAAATTAGCTTTTGACCACAAAAAGATTTTAGATGTAGCCAAACAAAGACTAAAAGGTAAACTACGCTATCAACCCATCGGCTTTGAATTATTACCCAGCAAGTTTACTTTGACTCAGCTACAAAAATTGTACGAAACAGTATTAGAACAAAAACTAGATAAACGAAACTTCCGCAATAAAATACTAAAGATGAAACTCCTAGAAGACTTAGAAGAGATGCAAGCAGGAGTTTCCCATCGTCCAGCAAAATTATATCAGTTTGAGCGAAAAAGATATCAACAATTAAAGCGATCAGGTTTTAGTTTTGAAATTTAAAAAAGTCCCTTTCAAGATCGAGCGAGATCTACAATCAGCAAACACAGTTTCTTTGTTTAAGGCTAAAACGATAACCGTCAGGCAGAATATGTAGTTTCGCACCACAAATTGCTAATGCTTCGTCGTGTAAAGATTCGTTGAGGTTTGTGTGGCTAATATTAGCAACATCGACAATGGTAACAGCACCATCACCAATAACTTCAATTTCATCTCCATCTACTGCGATCGCCGTATTTTCGTCAATACCAAAACCTAGTACTGCAGGCTGCTGAATCAAAACGGGCTTGATCGCCTCCTGTAAAAAATATTCCTGTAGCGCCACCAATAATAATTAGCTGTCCTGTTTGAGATTTTACCAAAGAGTCTACATTTTTATTACTACTGCTGATTGATTCAAGTGCCACCATAACCGTATCAAATATTTATTTAATATTAATTGTTTATAATCAAACATATTTTAATAGTATTTATAATATTACTAAAGATATATTTCTACTTTTCTATATATAAATTGTTGGCAATATAAAGTAAATAATAATTGATCCCAATAGGTTTTAATAAAAATCTTAAATAAACTAGTTTTTATTAAAACGAATAAAGGAGAATTACAATATCATTTACCATCAAATTAATTTAATAAAATAAACCTCTAGATAGAGGTATGAAGTTAAGGTTTTAACTAGGGTGGTTGATGTTGCCGTGGAAGATATTTGATGTTATTAGTTGATAAAGTTGATTCACCAGTTCGTGTTAATGCCAGAAATACCGATATTTTCGATCTATTTAACGTTCAAGAATATATAGGCCCAAATCCTTATTTAAACAGAGCTTCATTAGTATTTGAATTTACTTTAACAGGATATGATAGCCCCTTATCCATTGCTGAATATGTAGCTGTATTGGGTGATCGCTATCCCCGATTAACAGAAATAGAATACACTTCTCATGCAGAGTTATTTGCCAGTACAACTTCGATGGTAAATAAGCTAGACATGGATTTACATCTTCAGGGTTGGAGTGTGCAGCAGCAATCTACATCAGCCAAAATTGCTATAGAGTCACTACATCTAAGAACGACAAGAGAAGTGATCTATACAGTGTGGGATTGGTTTGAGGCGATCGCCAGAGGTGAAGATTTTGAAATTGCTTCTCAAATTGACTACTTGCAGCAAGTTTTCCGCAACTCGGTATATGGAGGTCCAACCGTTTATGCTTTATTGCGATCGGCATCTGCTAAAACCATTCCCAGCTTTTACCTTTGGGATGAAAGGTTGATGCAGTATGGTTATGGCAAAAAGCAGATTAGAGGAGTCGCTACCACCTTTGATACTGATAGTCATCTAGATTCGGACTTTACCACCCAAAAGGATGACTGTAAAAGATTTTTAGCAGAGTTGGGCTTTCCCGTACCCCAAGGAGATATAGTTTATTCCCTAGAAGAAGCCTGTAATGCAGCCCAAGACTTACATTATCCCGTAGCTGTCAAACCCGTATCGGGACATAAAGGTATTGGGGTGACTGCTGACGTACAAGAAGAGGCAGAATTAAAAACTGCATATGATCGTGCAGTAGAAGCTGTACCAAAGGGCGAGAAAGCAGCAATTATTGTCGAAAAAAGCATTAAAGGTCATGATTATCGTTTGCTGTGCGTTAACAATCGTTTTGTGGCAGCAATTGAGCGTCAACCAGCCTCAGTAATAGGAAATGGTAAATCTTCTTTGAGAGAATTAATCGAACGAGAAAACCGTTCTCCCCAACGTAGTGATACCCCTACTTCGCCTATGGGAAAAATCCAAACTGACGAATCAATGCATCTGTATTTAGAAGAACAGGGACTAGATTTAGACAGCATAATTGAAAGCGATCGCACTGTCTACTTACGTAAAGTGGCAAATCTCTCTTCGGGTGGTTTTAGTATCGATGCTACAAATCGAGTACACCCCGATAATATTATCTTGGCGCAAGATATTGCCCAGCATTTCCGCCTTACCTGTATGGGAATTGATGTTATTACCGCTGATATTTCTCAATCTTGGAAACGGAGTAGCTTTGGTATTATTGAAATTAATGCTGCACCTGGGGTTTATATGCACCTTAACCCTGCTGTCGGCGAACCAGTAGACGTTACTTCCAAAATTCTGGCTACTTTCTTTGATTCGGGTAAAGATGCTCGAATTCCTATTATTAGCTTTAACCGTATTACCCTACGACAGTTACAAAAACTGAGCGATCGCATTTTGACGATTCATCCTGACTGGACAATTGGTGCAGTGTGTCGCGAAGGAATTATTGTCAATCGTTCGGAAAAGCAACTCAACTCTAATTACAACACTAATGTACGTAATCTGTTACGTAATCCTCGACTGGATCTATTGATTGCGGAATACGATCAAGAGGTATTAGATACAGAAGGAATATTTTACTACGGTAGTAATATGGTAGTTTTAGACGATCCTAGTGAGATAGAAACCATATTGGCACGGGATGTATTTGCTGACTCAACAGTAATTATTAAACAAGATCGACAAATCAGTATCAAACATCGAGGTTTGTTAGAACAATACGAACTAGAAACGGGAGAATTATTAGAACAAGTTTATCTCAAAGAGATAGCAACAATTTTAGAATAAACAATTATCTTAGGGGCGTTTTTCTACACCCCTATTAATCTGCCTTTAAAGGTTATATGGTTAATAATTAACCAATTTTTAGCAATTCCACATCAAAAAGTAGAGTTGCATTAGGAGGAATTACGCCACCAGCACCCCTTGCACCGTAGCCCAATTCGGGGGGAATAATTAGAGTGCGACGATCGCCGACTTTCATATCCATCACGCCTTCATCCCAACCTTTAATTACTTGACCCACGCCAATTTTAAAAGAAAAAGGACGATTGCGATCGCGAGAGCTATCAAACTTACTACCGTCTTCTAAAGTACCTGTATAGTGAACTGTAACGTTTTGACCTTTTTGGGGAGATGCACCATCACCTTCTTCGATGACAATATATTTTAAGCCTGAGTCTGTAGTGACGGCATTGGATAAATCCATAGAAGTTTCCTCTTGGGAGATATTATTTTGAGCGATTAACTGGGGAGTATTTGTCGGCTGCTGCATTTCAGATGCGATCGCCTGTTCTTGGGAATTGTTACCCAGAAAAACAGAGAAGATCAGCACCGAGCCACAAATAATCACAACAGCAATGCTCATTAAGATTTCATTACTCAATTTTTTGACCACCTGTTATGCGTATCCTTTTTTAAAAAATTACTCCACCAGATATTGTACATTTTTAAGGAACGAGGAGTAAGGAACAACAGACAAGGATATTTTTTAATTATTTTCACCAGTTTCAACCAGAATAATGCGATCGCCAACTACTGGATTACGAGCGACTAATTTCCCTTGAGGATCTTGAAACTCTAATTTACTAAAGCCAAATTGACGAGAGCGTTTAAGAATTTCGTTAGTTACTTTATCTTGACGTGATTCATTCAATGAATACCACTTATCTGTCACCTCGATGATCAGATTGTTGTCTGGTAAATCGACTCCCATAGAGTCAAATAAATCTGGATCGTAATCAGAAGCCAATTCTGCCAGCTTGGTTTGCAACGCAGCAATTAAAGTTTGTTCGGGGGTAAAAGTCAACTCTGGTTCAATGGTTTCTATTTTCAGGTTAGTAGCTCTTCCTGGGGAAACCAATTCTGATGGGATTAGTATTTCTTCAGGCTCTTCGATTGCTGATTCAGTTAATTCTACCTCTAAACTTCTATCTTCTGTTGAATTTTCTAAGTTTGTTTTAGTATCGATGATGCCTATCGTTTCAGGATTGGCTGTAATTTCTGAATCAGAATCGATAACTTCAGTAGTGGTGGGTTCGGGATTAGAAGATACGGTAGTTGTCGGTTCAGGTAGCCACAGCCAAACTACTGCGATTATGGCGATCGCTACTGCTACAATACCAATAATTAGTAGACCGCGATTTTCTCGCTTCTTATTTTTAGTAATAGGCTGCTTACTTTCCTGGTTAGTTGGTTGGGCTGGTGATTTTTTAGGTTTGGGTTTAACTGCAGGAGTTGATTTAGTTTCAGATTTAACTTCAGTAGTAGGTGGAGCAGGAATAGGGGTCGTAGATTCTGGGGGGATTTCCCCTACAGGTGCGGGAGAGGGAGTAGTCTTGGGAGGAGGAGCAACGGAATCAGCTAATTTTTGAGTAGTGTTGAGTAAAGTATTGATCGAGTCGGAAGAAGGTAAATTTTGAGCAGAATTTTTGCTGATATCTTTGATGGTAGATTCTAGTCGGTCGATACTATCATTTAATAACTTGATCGTCTCGGTTTTTGATAGGGATGGCGAGTCATTAGATCCTTCTGGCTGATTAGTTTTGGGAGACTGTTCTCGGTTTTCTGCTGATTCCATAGCTCAAAATAGGCCCTTTGCGGAAAAGATAGAGTTTGGTGACAGGACAATTTTACTTTAACCAATTAATTGCTGTTAATTGCTGTTAATCTTTTGTGTCTTTAACATCTATATACAACTAAAGGATAGTTTTTCGCGCTACCCTATATTGAATAATTCTTAAACTATCTCAATCTAAGTAAAAATCCTAAATTTAAGCGAGTGAATAAGATTCCACCAGTCGATTTAACTCGACAATATAATTTAATTAGAGAGGAAGCAGATCGCGCTGTTCTAGAAATTCTTAATTCTGGACGGTATATAGGAGGAGAGGCAGTTGCTACCTTTGAGCAAAAGCTGGCTGAATATACAGGAGTAAGCCAATGCGTTAGCTGTAATTCTGGTACTGACGCTTTGTATTTAGCCCTCAGAGCTATGGATATCGGTTCTGGAGACGAAGTAATTACTACATCTTTTACCTTTTTTGCTACTGCTGAAGTAATCACTAGGGTGGGAGCAAAACCGATATTTGTTGATATAGATACGGATACATATAATTTTAATTTAACTCAGGTAGAACAGGCGATTACACCCCAAACCAAAGCGATTATCCCCGTTCATTTGTTCGGACAGCCCGTAGATATGACTGGCTTAATGGCGATCGCGAAAGCTCATAATTTATTAGTAATTGAAGATTGCGCCCAGGCTACGGGGGCTCAATGGAATAATCAAAAAATAGGCAGTATTGGAGATGTTGGCTGTTTTAGCTTTTTTCCTACCAAAAATCTGGGTGCTTGTGGTGATGGGGGTGCGGTGACGACTAATAATGATGCGATCGCCAAAAAAATCAGAATCCTCAAAGAACATGGCTCTCCCCAACGTTATCGTCACGATTTCATTGGGATTAATAGTCGGATCGATGCAGTACAGGCAGTTATCCTCACTATTAAGCTGCGTTATCTCGATTTTTGGAACGAGCAGCGTCAAAGAGCAGCAAGCTACTATCAGGAGCTTTTAAACCCCGTTACCCTAATTAAATTACCTCAAGCTACAAAAGGTGGTAGTAGTGTTTGGAATCAATTTACCATCTGTGTGACCAATAATTCGGCAGATCAGCGATCGCGACGAGATGCCGTTAAAGAATATTTACAGCAACAGGGAATCATTGCCATGATTTATTATCCGATTCCCCTACAGCTACAGCCTGTCTACCAAGATCTCAGATATCAAAAAGGGCAGTTGCCCGTAGTAGAACAAACTGCCCGCGAAGTATTATCTTTACCAATGTTTCCTGGTATCTCTGAAGCCGAACAAGAAAGAGTCGCTTACGCCCTCAAAGACGCTGTAACCGAAACATAAAAATCTCAACGTTGATTAACGTCATTAAATTAATGCTTAATGTTTAATGATAAATGTTCGATGTTAAGAGCTTCAACTAAGCTGCGAACTACAGCAACCATTGCAATCTCGCTATTTAACTGATTGATTGCCGAACCGACACCAACACCAGCAGCACCAGCAGCGATCGCCATTGGTACGGTGACGCTAGATAATCCAGAAGCACAAAGTACGGGAACATCAATAGCATGAGAAATGCTATGAGCAGCAGCTAAAGTAGGTGCTGCTTTTTCAATTAAGCCCCTAACACCAGAATTAGCTGGTTGGATGCTCGTACCGCCTTCAGTTTGGATCAGATCTGCCCCCGCTTGGACTAGTTGTTCTGCCAATTTAACCTGTTCGTCTAAAGCTAAAATATGAGGAACAGTTACCGAAAGAGTAATTTGGGGTAATAGAGCGCGAGTTTTTTGAGTTAATTCTAGGACTTCGGCAGCCTCAAACCTAATTCCTTGACTGTAGAAACTGTCAAAATTACCGATTTCGATTAAGTCTGCACCAGCATCAACCGCACTAACAAATAATTCTGGTTGAACAGCAGATACGCAGATTGGTAGATCGGTTAATTCGCGTATTGTTTCAATTAATTTAGGTTCAGCAGCAATATCGACAAAAGTCGCGCCACCAGCATCAGCAGCCTTGACTACTGCTGTTACTCGTTGGCAGTCAAAATTATTTAAGCCACTAATTACCTTGAGGGCATTCTTTTGGGTCAAGGCTTGGACTAAATTAGGATGTATCGTCATATTTACTTCCTTAGATTCTGGAGGAGGGATATTGTGTATCCCAACTAGATTATCTTATGTCGAATATCCTGCATCAAAAAAATAAATAAGCTTAAAGTCTTGTAGCTGGCGATTTGAACTTATCTAAAAACACTGATGCAGGATTGAACTAATTTATGGGCACAATTATTTTGCACCTACTAAAACTGATTCTAGAGATGTTGTAGAAATTTCTTTGAGGATTTCTTTCTGCTGTTTGAGAGTAGTGATTTTTTGCAGCAGGATATCGATCTCTGCTTCCAAGTGTAAATATTTGACCTGTTGATTGGTCTGATAGTGCTTAGTTTTAAGGGTTTGATTGGATAAAAGAGTTGCCATGAATAACTTATTATTAATTTAATTTGGTTGTATCAGTTTGCGATCTTAACCCAAAGAAGGGTTAATTTGTGGATTATAATCTTTGTACCCATAAATAAGTGCGATCGTTTACACTGTCGATCGCCAAGCTTGCTGGAAACAGCAGGTAAACATAGAAATTTGTTATCTAAAATACTTACATGTCTAAGTTTCTCTTTTAAATCAAAAAGAATATTACTCAAACTAAGATATATATGGCTCAACTAAAGGAAAAACATGAGGTTACTGTCTAAAGGTTTTGAAGTAGAAATGTACACTGGCACGCCTGTAGGGGAAATTGTCGGCTTGTCAGACAAAATTGTTCGAGCTTTAGATGGTTTTGTGCGCGAACCCGATAGTCGCAATGTTGAATATACCACCGCACCTTTTTGTGGTTACGATCGCTTGCTTTGTGCCTTGTTAAAACCCCGACAGGCTCTTCGAGACTATCTAAAAACTTTGGGTGACTATACCCTGATTCCTGGGAGTACGATGGCTTTGGGCGGTAGCGATCGCTTTTGTCGTTCCGATCCTAATAATCCCTACCACACTTATATCGAACAAACCTACGGCACTAAAGTTGTTACTGCCAGTATTCATATTAATGTGGGAATCGAAGATCTCGAAGTACTCATTCAAGCTTGTCGTTTGGTTCGGGTAGAAGCTGCTCTGTATTTGGCTCTTAGCGCTTCTTCTCCTTTTATCGATGGCAATGTCACGGGTTCTCATTCTGCACGGTGGCAGATGTTCCCCAAAACTCCCCAAAATGTACCTCTATTTGATAGTTACGGTCATTTTGTACGTTGGACAGAAGAACAGTTGGCTGCCAAAACTATGCGCAATGTTCGTCATCTGTGGAGTGCAGTACGTCCCAATGGCGATCGCCGTCCCTATAATCTCAATCGTTTAGAATTGAGAATTTGCGATTTAGTTGTCGATCCTCTAGCGTTATTGGCGATTACGGCATTACTAGAAGCCAGAATTATGCAGATGATGGCAAATCCGACCCTCGATCCCTTGCAGCAGAGTAGTTTATCTCCTGAAGAATTAGTTAAGCTTGCAGATGAAAACGAAATAGCAGCAGCCCGCAACAGCCTAGATGCCGAACTACGTCATTGGCAAGACGGCAGCAAGATTACTGCACGAGACTGGATTAATCAAATTTATGATGAAGTATATCCCGTTGCCAAACAACAGGGGTTTGCTTGTTTCTTGTCTCCTTTGAAAAAAATTCTCCGCCAAGGGAATACTGCCCAAAAATGGTTGGCATTACACCAGCAGGGAATGTCTTTACCCGAAATTATTCAACAGGACATTCAAGACATCGCCAAGCAAGAACTAGAGCTTGAATATGCACTTTGTCAATCTGCTTTAATTGCCTAATATCTTATGAGACAATTTGCATCTGATGTTCAATGCTAAATGTAAATGGTTAAAGTTGTTCTGGTAAACCCAGAAATTCCTCCCAACACTGGCAATATATCCCGCACCTGTGCAGCCACCAAAACAGAATTACACTTGGTTGCACCTCTGGGATTTGAAATAAGCGATCGCTATTTAAAGCGAGCAGGGTTAGACTATTGGCCTTATGTAGATTTGCACTATCACGAAAATATTAATGCTTTTTGGCAAGCTCATCAACAACGAGGCGGTAGATTAATCGGCTTTAGCGTTAGGGGTACTAGTGATTATCTTGACTGCCAGTATCAAGATACAGATTGGTTGTTGTTTGGCAAAGAAACCGCAGGATTATCGCCAGATGCGATCGCTCGCTGTGATAAGTTAGTACGAATTGATATTGCCGAGCCTAACGTCAGAAGCCTCAATCTTTCTGTTAGCGTCTCTGTGGGTTTGTTTGAGGCGATTAGACAATCAAAGCTTTGATTGGTTTTAAAATTTTCAAAATTAAATAAAAGATTAAATAATTTATCAATCATGAGTTTACAAGAGGTTCAACAGGCAGCAGGAGCAACTTTTGATGAAACAGGAGTTGCTCTGAGTTTTGATAACGAGCAAGAGGCTTTGGTTGCGGTAAATAGTGGTGTTGCAATATGCGATCGCTCTCACTGGGGAGTATTTAAAATTACTGGCGAAGATCGCCTACGTTATCTTCACAATCAAAGCACTAATGACTTTGAAAATCTACAGCCAGGAGAAGGTTGTGATACGGTTTTTGTCACTTCGACAGCGCGTACCTTGGATTTAGCCACGGCTTATATTACCCAAGATGAGGTTGTAGCTTTGGTTTCTCCCAATCGTCGCCAACAATTATTTGCTTGGCTCGATAAATTTATTTTTCCCTTTGATAAGGTTGAATTAATCGACATTTCAGCAGAATTAGCTGTATTTAGTTTGGTTGGTCAACAAAGCAGCGATTTACTTGCCAAATTAGCTGATGATTTTGCTCTGTTGGCTGATTATGGAAAACATCAAGTAGTAACTATTGCTGATGTCCCTGTAAGAATAGCTGTTGGTAGTGGTTTGGCAACTTCTGGCTATACATTAATTCTCGATGCCCAAGCTGCTGGGCAAGTATGGTCAAAACTAACCGATCTAGGAGCAATTCCCTTGGGCGATCAACTATGGGAAAGCTTGCGGGTAAAACAGGGTAGACCAAAAAGCGATCGCGAATTAACAGAAGATTACAATCCTTTAGAAGCAGGACTTTGGCAGACGATTTCTTTTGAGAAAGGTTGCTATATCGGTCAAGAAACTATTGCTCGTCTCAATACTTACAACGGAGTTAAACAAAAACTTTGGGGGATTAAACTGGATCGATCTGTTCGGGTTCAAACTCCAATTACTATTGAAGATAAAAAAGTAGGTGTTTTGACTAGCTATACCGAAACTAATGAGGGCAGTTATGGCTTAGGTTATGTTCGTACCAAAGCAGGGGCAGAAGGTTTGCAGGTACAGATAGGTGAGGCTGTCGGACAACTTCTATCTGTTCCTTTTATTACTCATAAATAAGCGATTTTTAGCTCGATCTCTCAATTTATATCCCAAGACACATTATGATTGATTTTTTTTAGATATATTTGAGATATATTTAATATCTTTATCAAAAATTAATCATTGGGAGATCGATCTTGGCTGACTTCTTTCAAAATGGTGAAATAACTACTCTGCACGATCTACACAATCGCTCTGTAGAATCTTTAGAAACAGAATTACTCCACATATCCCAAACTTCTTCGCCTATGGCATTAGTATTGCCATGTCTATTTTCTGAGCTTGAGGGACCAGCCTTGAGTCATATTGTTGATGAACTAGCTAAGGTTAAATATATCAACCAGATCATTATTGGTTTAGATCGAGCTAGCGAAGCACAGTTTGAATACGCCAAAATGTATTTTAGCCGTTTGCCTCAAGAACACAAAATCTTGTGGAATGATGGACCACGAATGAAGGCAGTACATGAGTTTTTGCAAAATGAAGAACTAGCCCCAAGTGAAAGAGGAAAGGGGTGTAATGTTTGGTACTGTATGGGATACTTTTTATCTACTGATAAAGCTAAGATTTTGGCTTTACACGATTGCGATATCCTGACTTACGAACGAGGTTTGCTAGCAAAATTAATCTATCCTTTAGCTAATTCGCAATTTGATTTTAAATTTTGCAAAGGCTACTATTATCGACAGGCAAACAACAAACTTAATGGACGAGTGATGCGGTTGTTGGTCAGTCCCTTGGTTAAAACTCTTCAAACTCTCTATAGCGATAGTTCTTTTCTAAAATATATTGCTAATTTTCGTTATCCTCTTTCGGGAGAATTTGCCATGAGTGCAGATGTTGTCAACAATGTTCGTATTCCCTACGATTGGGGTTTAGAGATTGGTATTTTAGATGATGTTTATCGTAATTATCATGTAAATAAAATTTGTCAGGTTGATATTGCTAATGCCTACGATCATAAACATCAAGAACTTTCTTTTCAAGATAGAGAAAAAGGACTATCTCGAATGTCTATCGATATCTGTAAAGTCTTCTTTCGGAAAATGGCTGCCAACGGTAATATTTTTTCTCAAGAAGTGTTTAGAACAATTAAGGCTACTTACTATCGTACCGCCTTGGACTATATTAAACGCTACCAGTGTGACGCCATTATGAATGGTCTAACTCTCGATCGCCACGGTGAAGAAAAAGCAGTAGAGTTATTTTCACAATCAATTATTCATGCTGGTAATGCCTTTTTACAAAATCCTCAACTACGTCCAGTAATTCCTAGTTGGAATCGAGTAGTTAGTGCCGATTCTAATATCTTACACAAAATTTATGATGCAGTAGAGGCAGATAATTATTCAACAGATAATAAGCAAATAATAGAAGATGAAAAATTAGTAGTTAACTAACTGTAACGACCCAAAACAATAAACGTTTTGACCCACAATAGCGGCATTTTTGTGACCACAATCAAGTGTCTGGCACTCTTATTGTGGCATCCGCCACATTCTTATTTTATTATTTTCTTTACCCCCACTCATTGAAGCTAACCACTTGCCATCGGGACTAAATAAAATCGCTTTTGCCTTCATCCAATGCGCTGTAATTGTAGCTACAGGAAAAGGAAAACCACTCTTAACCTGCCAGAAATTTATATAACCAAATAAGCCTATCGAAGGCTCAAAATTAGGAGAATAAACGAATAAACCTCCACCACCACCAGGTTTAACACTGTAGGACGTAGCAATAAAATTACTGTTAGGACTTAGCTTCCTATCCGTGGGAAAATGATGCGCTCGAAAAAGCGAGAGTTGACGTATTGCGCGAAGCAATTTTCCATCACTAATACGATTACAAAAATTTCATCTTTATTCTCCATAACCTTTAACGAATTCAGATATCAGCAACTTATTATCGTCACTGAAGAACATATTTGTACAATTATCATGAATATTGCTCATATGCTGAACAGGAACGTTATCTTTTACGCGATGAACAGTAATAGTGTTTTAATTTCCGCCCAGAGCAAATAGCTTTCCATCGTTACTGATAGCAGCACAGGAAAAAGGCAAGGAAACCGAATTAATATTGATGCCTGTTTCGAGATCCCAGACGCTAATATTGCTCGAACCAACATTAATGAACCACCCCAACTTAGCTAACGCTTGAAGTTGGGGTTTCCAACTCCTCGGTACTAAGTCGTGACTTTTGACGCTTCATCTGCCCAAGTTGCTTCATCGATCCAGTATGCTTACGCGAACTTGTCGAGGAAGTAGAGCTTAGACATCCGCCATCTGAGAGATGCGTCCCACACCCCTGTTGCTGTACGTCGCGTTTTGAGTGGGAAGCTTCCCACTCAAAAGCCGACTGATTGGTAGCAACATTATACATGACAAGTACAGAACCTTTGTCACGTTCGATTTCAAAATTACAGTTATCACAAATATGATAACGATTAGACAAGTCAGCCCAGTCTTTATGCACAGTTCCGCACTTTGGACAGCGTTGACTGGGTTTAACCTTTCGCGTGTTTAATTGAAGCAATAAGCCACCTTTAGCTTCAATTTTGTAAGCAATCATTTTGTTCAGAGTACCAAATCCGACAGAAAGTATAGACTTGTTGAGCCCTGCTTTCTGTTTTTTCCGCGACGGCTTTTGCTACCTTTCTTTGCTTTGCGAGTTATGCCTTTGGTGTTTAGCTTTTCAGTTACACCGATGTCATGACGACTTGCGATGTCTGATGTAACTTTATGCTGCCAATCGGCACGTTGCAATGCCACTTTGCGTTGTAATTTTGATACTCGTTTTCGCGCTTTTTTCCAACGATTAGAGGCTTTGATACCTTTCTTTCGATTTGGTGCGCGTTTTCTTCTGAGTTTTTTCGACTCTTGTTTGATTTTCTTTTCAGCTACCTGAGTAAACCGAGGATTAGATATTTCCTCGAATTCCTTGCCATCAAAGCAAGTGATAGCAGTAGCAGCACCCAAATCAAAAGCAACTATTGACTCATAATTTAAGTCTGAACTCGAACCAAATTTTGATTCTTCAACTGAAATATTGCAAGTAAAACTAGCAAACCACTGTCTTTTACTTGGCTTGTAAACAATAGTCAAAGTAGTTGGAGTGTCCCAAGATTTAGCCTTCCCTCTCATCTTTAGAGTTATGCCTAAATCATTAAGAGTGACTACACCATGTTTCCCATTGCTAATTACTTTCCAGCCAGATTTAGAGCTATATGTCCAGCCCGAATAGTTCCTAATTGACTTGAACTTGGGTAAACCCCTAAGTCCTTTGAAGAAAGAATTATAGGCTAAATCAACTCTTTTTACTGTTGACTGTAAGGCTTGAGAATGCAAATAAGCAAACTCTACCCATTCTTTTTTGAATGCTGGTAAACAGTTTTGCTGTTGAAAGTAATCAACAGTTTTTTGGTTGCTTCTCCACTCAAAACGACGGTGAGCAAGACAGGCATTGAAAAGATAACAATGAAGACGACGAGCAGCAAACAATTCTCTTTCTTGAGTCTTGTTTGGGTAGAGTCGAAATGTATGTCTTCTAACTGCCATATGTGATTTAATAGATTTACTGTTTCAGTCGATGAAATAAATCATATACAATCCTTGTAAATTTCGTTGCTCGCGAGTAACTATTTTGCAGCACTAACAACAAGCTGTATATGATATGCCTCATCAATCAGGGTATCGCTGGCAATTTGTCTACTTGCTTCATCCTCCAACCCTGGAATTTCTCGATCGATGATGTGGTTACAAACAGGGGAGATAATTTTTGACTCGATTTCTACTGTCTTTTCGTTATAAGCCAGCCATCCACAAGAGAGTATTTTCTGCTTCATGCTTGCTGAAGCTTGCTGAAAAAGTGGGTGATCTTTAAACGGCAGCAGATCGTACGAAAATCGGCTTTGTTTTGATCAAAAGTCCATTCTGGCTGGTTTGTTTTTTCTACTCTTTTTCGCGCTTTTGTGACTTGAGCTCTTCGATGCCAATTATTGGTCATTGTCTCGAGTAGAACACGACAGCGGGAAATATCATCTATCTGAATAACTTCTGAAACCGATCTTTGTGTGAGGGCTAAAATATTCATAATTTAATTTCTCATGACTAAGTATTTAACAATGATGCCTAGCATTTCTTGAATTAGCTTGACTCAATTTTTTATTCTTTCAAACTATCTAGAGTATCTATTTCCCATCTGAAGCTATTGTGAGTCCAACTTAATAGAACGCTTAATTTAAGTGAGAATAAACTGAGAACTTGTTGCAGTAGAGCAGAACATTAACAAAGCTAAATGGTATTACGAAAAATTATCTGCATAGAAAAGTGTATTGATCGCACTCTCGATATTTATAATTTTATTCATGTTTGGTATATGGGCTGTTGAGGAGAGTGAAAAAAAGTGGGGGAGATAGCTTAAAATGAGCTTATGTCAGAGACTAACCCACCCATCACATATCAATTAAAAAAGGATTTGACTGATATCTTGTAATGTCTTCAACTTCTCGTCGATAGTTTTACTAGCCATTAGGCGATCGCTATCAAAGTTACGTTTGGCTTGGTTATATAACTCCCACAATCTTTGATCTACCATTTCAATTAGATCGTCAGTAAAGTTATACAGCGACTGCTTTAGAAAACAAATCAGGATTGGATAACGCCTAACTTCCGAAGCCCGCTGAAGATATTAATTAGTGGCCCTCATCCCAATTTTGGATAAATAGTTGATACGGTTCGGGTTAAGCTGACTCAAATCCCAAGTATCAATTTGATTTTGCTGTAGGAACGATATCTTATCTAGCGTCTCTAAAATCTGTTTGGGGTTATTGCCTGTTGGAGTTCTCTGTAGCCAGGACAAACGAGTTCTAGTTTCATCTTGCTCCACTTCTAACAAACCATCGAGCCAAGCACTTCGTTCTGTGGTTAATATTAGCCAATTTTGGTCAGACTAGATTTTCTTAGCGACCAAAATTTCTCCGTTGCTATACAAAGGCCGTATTTGGCAATACTACTGGCTGAAAAGAAATTAAAGGTTTGAATGATTTTTTCATCTTTGACTGTTCTCACTTCAATTTGAGAACTACCTGGTAGATTAACTTTTGTACCCTTCTCTGGTTCTGGATTTATTTGCTTGTATTTTTGTTTGCCAGTAGCATAAGCAATCATCTGTCCATTATTACTAAAAGAAATAACCTCCCCAGAACCAGATATACTCCAGCTTTTATCTCTATTAAAAAATTCGATCAAAAGAATAAAAGAGAGCAGCGCAATAATAATAATTTTGAATTGATTGTGATTACGCATTATTTGATTTGAATTATACAAGAAATACATTGTACATAATATAACTCATTCAGACGACGATTAAGATAGAGAACTAGACACAGGAATCGAGAATAAAAGTAATCAAAAATATAATAATTTTTACTCGATACTTACGAGTATTAAAACTCCAATTCTCGAACTAAATATTGTTTATATCTACAAAATTATTTTCGGTATTTTAGATTACAGAATATCTAGATTATTCAATTCTTCTAATAGCAAATTTTTTGCCTCTTGTTCTGATAGTTCTGCTACAGTATTTAAGTTGTGATCAAGTATAGTTTGCTCGGTAGACAATTCTTGATTAAATATCAGGGATAATAGATAATTACTTAGTTTTCTTATATTAGAGTAATCAAAAATAACAGTTTGAGATAACTGAAGCTCATAACTAAATTGAATTTTATTTCTTAATTCTACCGAACTTAAAGAATCTAATCCTAGCTCGGTAAATCCTAGCTCTATATCTAATTTATTAATATCTTTAATCCCCAAAATATTGCCTACTTGTTGGATAATTTGCTCGATTAATAATGACTCACGTTGTTCTGGTATAGCAGTAAGTAACTGTTGTTTATAGTTGGTAGTATTTTTAGCTAAAGTATTAACATTGACCACTTCTTCGTAAAAAGGAGTTGGCTTATTGTTTTGTTGCCATATATTCCAATTAATTGGTATCACACCAATTTGAATCAGATTATTAAGTAACAATCGCTCTAAGATTCTGATTCCCTCTCTGGGTTCGATCGCGCCAATCCCTTTTTGTTTTAAACTATCGGTAATTTGAGGATTGCTAGCTAATCCAGTATGTTCCCACGCACCCCAGTTGATACTATTAGCAGGTAATCCTTGACTGCGACGAGCATGAGCTAAGATATCGAGAAAGGCATTACCCGCGCAATAATTGGCTTGTCCCGCCGATCCGATAAGAGAAGCAGCCGAAGAAAACATAATAAAGCTTTCTAAGTTGTATTCTGCCGTTAAACTGTGTAAATTCCAAGCACCTTTAGTTTTAGCAGCGAAAACTTGTTGAAAATCGTCCCAGTCTAGATCGTGAAGCGGGCGATCGCGTGTAATTCCTGCACAGTGAATTACCCCTTTAAGTGGGGGTAGGTTTAGTTTTATTTGCTGTAAAACTTGATTTAGTTGCTTTGTATCGGTGATATCTGCTTTAATACAATTAACTTGGGTATTGTCTTGTATTTTTGGCAAAATATTTTGGTATTGAGGTTTAAGATCGTTACGTCCAACTAATACCAAACTCTTTACACCTTTGGTTATTAACCATTGTGCTACCTGCAAACCGATTGCACCCATTCCTCCTGCGATTAGGTAGGTGCTGTTGGGAGTAATCGATGGAGAAATAGAAGGGTTATGGCGATGAGCTGAAGGCGACTTTACGCGATCGCAATTAGAATTTGATGTTGCAGAAGTAATTACGATTTTGCCGTGATGTTTTCCTTGCTGCATATAGCGAAAGGCATCGATAATCTTATTACTATCAAAAATTTTGTAGGGTAGGGGTTTGAGCTTACCTGTAGTAAATTGAGGTAATAAATGACTCAGCATTTGTTGAATTAACTCAGGCTTGTTTTGGGTAATCTGCCACAGATCGACAATAGAATAGTTAATACTTGGTTTTACTTTAGCTACATCTTCTTTCGTCCAAATCCCCTGCTTACCAATTTCAATAAAACGCCCCTGGGGATTTAATACCTCAATACTTTTAGCAATAAATTCCCCCGACAGAGAATTTAAAACTACATCAACACCTTTACCACCTGTCGTCGATCTAATTTGTTGGGCAAAGTCGAGACTGCGAGAGTCCATAATATTAGCTACGCCCATTGACTCAAGCAATTTCCACTTGGGAGTAGAAGCAGTAGCATATATTTCCGCACCAATATTTTGGGCGATTTGAATTGCTGCCATACCCACTCCCCCAGCTGCGGAGTGAATTAGGATTTTTTCCCCTGGTTGCAGTTGGGCGAGATGCACGAGGGTGTAATAGGTGGTGAGAAAAGTTACGGGAATAGTTGCAGCTTCGCTAAAGCTTATAGCTGCGGGCTTATGAATAGCCAGTAAAGAATTGACATTGAGATATTGATTGAAGCTGTTATCCGAAATAGCTATAATTTCGTCGCCGACTTGAAAATTAGTTACCCTGCTACCCACCGCGATAACTACCCCCGAACATTCTAAGCCCAGAAATTTTGTCTCGTCGGGATATAAATCCATCGCTACCATGACATCGCGAAAGTTTAACCCCGTAGCTTTCACTTCAATTTGTATTTCATAGTCTAGAGGCTGTTGTCTGCTAATAGATTTCCATTCTAGACTATCCAAATTACCAGGATGGTTGATATGTAGCTGTAAGTTACTTTTGGGGAGATACTGTTTTTCTGCTTCCCAATTATATTTAGTTAGCCTAGCAACATAACGTTTATCGTCGCGATAGGCTACCTGTTCATTTTCTTTCGCGCTGACTTCTCGAAAAATACTATCGGCAACCTTATCAATAGAGTCTAGATCTATGCCAACGCATTGTAACTCAGGATATTCCAACGCGATCGCTTTTTGCATTCCCCACAGACAAGCATTTCTCATATCTGGTGTTATAGGTTGACGCTGATTGACTGGTTGTGCATCGCGGGTAATAAACCACAAGGGAAGATTAACCTCCTGTTGAACTAAAGCTTGTACTAGATATAAATAGCTTTTACACTCTTCCCAGTTAGAGGTACTATCCAAACTCCAAAAGTAAATGATTCCTGTTAGGTTAGGGCGTTGCTGAATTAAAGCTAGATAGGCTTGGGGATTATCTTCAATACTGTCGCCAGTAATAAGATGGCATTGCTGTTGTTGAGATTCTAGTTTGGTAGCGACTTGTTTACCAACACCCATACTGTCAGCAAATATTAACCACGTACCATTATTTACTAGAGAAGTTGTGGTTAATAATGGTTGGGGTTTCCACTGTTGTTGATACAGCCAACTCTGCCAAGGAGACTGAGGTTTAACTGCTTGGGATTTTAAGCCTTCGAGTTTAGCAACTAATTTTCCATTTTCGTTGTATAACCAAACATCTGCAGTTAAGGTTTGAGCATTGGTATTTTTTAATTCTAAGTAACTCCAAACTTGACTATTAGGTAAGGAGTTTGTATACAGCTTATCTAAACCGACAGGAATATAGATATTGGTTTGTAATTCTTGGGGCAAGGCTGCAAAGAGTATTTGTAAACAAGAATCTAACAAGGCAGGATGAAAATGATATTGTTTGCTATCTAAATCATTGGGTAATTTTATTAATCCCAATGCTAGATCTTCTTTTGCCCATAGTTGCTCAATCGCCTGAAAATTTTTGCCGTAATTAATTCCTTTTTGTTGGCAGTTGAAATAGTGCTGTTGAACATCTAATTCGGTATTATTAAATTTAGCTTTAATCGATGATAAAGACTCTCCTGTTAATAGTTCGTTCCAACGAGAAATTCTACCATCACAATGTAACTGCCATCGATCATTACTCAAACTATAGATTTCTAAATCATCAGATTTTTTTTGTGGATAAGTAATTGTTTGAATTTCACAATAACCATCTAAATACAGAGGGCAAGATATTTGAAGATTTTCAATTAATAATCGATCGCTTTGATAATGAAATAATCCCAAAGCGATCGCTATTTCTAGATAACCCGCCCCAGGAAAAATAATTTTATCTTTTAGACAATGATCTTGTAGCCAGCTATCTGCTTCAAGATTGATATAAGACTGAAAAATAGTTTGTTTGACAGGAGAACTAATTACCTTCCCCAACCAGGGATGAACAATATCTTGTTTAACGGGTTGAATATAATTATTAACTTTGGGGATATCAAACCAATGTCTTTGTCGTTGAAAAGGATAAGTGGGTAGCGATATTTTATTAGCATTATAGTCTTGAGTTACCTTTTGCCAATTAATATCTATCCCAATCTCATATAGTTGTCCTAAAGTATTGAGAATACTTTGCCAATCTGGAGTAGAACGATCGAGACTATGCAAAAATAATTTATTATTTAATAGACTTTTAGCGATCGCCGTAAGAGTAGGCTTAGTACCAATCTCTAAAAATATATTCACCTGCTGCTGTTCTAAATATTTAATCCCTTTAGCAAACTGAACTGGCTGTAAAATATGCTCAATCCAATAATCAGCACTAGCAATACTTTGGTTAGCCAATTCCCCTGTAATATTAGAAACTATTGGTATTTTAGGTAAAGCATAATCAACTGTATCTGCTACTACTTTAAAATCTTGTAATATCGGTTGCATCAAAGCAGAATGAAAACCATGAGACACATTCAAAAGTTGAGTTTTTATCTTTAATAATGCCAATGCTTGAACAATACAATCAATCTCTTCTTTTAAGCCTGACAAGATTAAATGTGAACCATTATTCGCAGCAATACCAACATTATGATACTTAGCCAATAAACTATCCAGTCTTAAATCTTTCTTAGCGTCTTGATGTCTTGGCGTGAAATCACCAAAAACAGCTAACATCGCCCCATTTTTAGGCAAACTTTGCATTAACTTACTTCTAGCAGCAACCAACTTCAAAGCATCTGCTAAACTAAACACTTCTGCAAGAGAAGCTGCTACATATTCCCCAATACTATGCCCCAGCATCACATCGGGTTTGATTCCCCAAGATAGCCACAGTTGCGCTAGAGAATATTCAATGGTAAATAATAATGGTTGAACCTGTTGGGTTTGACTAAGATCGAAATCCTCTAGGGGCGATTTACTATTCTTGTCTATAATTGGTAGATCGATAGATTGTTGCCAAATCTCAAAACAGCGATCGCAATTTTCCCGAAAAGCACTGCAAGTATCGTACAGTTGTTGCGCCATCCCTACATATTGCGAACCTTGTCCTGTAAATAGCCAGACAATTTTATGATCTTGCTTGACGAGCTTAACTGTCGATCTATTAGATAGCTTAGCAATCAATTCTGGTTGATCTTGCGCAACGATCGCGCGACGATAATCAAAATGGTGTCTACCAACATTGCTAGTTAAACAAATATCCCGTAACAACATATCGTTGTGGGCGTAAATATAATTTTGATACTTGCTAGCTAATTCCTCTAAGGCGGTGGCATCTTTTGCCGAAATGGTTAATAAATAAGCAGGTAATAGCCGATCACTCTCCTGTTTAGAATTAACAAACTCCTCCAAAACAACGTGGGCATTTGTCCCACCAATACCCAAAGAATTAACTCCTGCACGACGAGGATAATTATTAGTTTGATTAGTTTCCCACTCTTGTAACTCAGTATTAATATAAAAAGGAGTGCGATCGAGATTTAGCTGTGGGTTAGGGTTTTGGAAGTGAAGGCTGGCAGGAATTTTTTGACGATCTAAACATAAAACAGTCTTAATCAAACCAACAATACCCGATGCCATCTGTAAATGTCCCACATTAGTTTTTACCGAACCCACGGCACAATAACCGCTTTTAGTGATATCATGATGATATGCTTGGGCTAATGCTGTAACCTCAATTGGATCGCCCAGTTTAGTCCCTGTGCCGTGGGCTTCAATATAGCCAACACTGTCAGGCGATATATCAGCCACCGCTAAAGCTTCAGCAATCACTCTAATTTGTCCGTCTAAGTTGGGAGCAAGATAGCCAACCTTTGTCCCGCCATCATTATTAACTGCCGATCCTTTAATAACTCCGTAAATGCGATCGCCATCTTCAACTGCCCGATCTAACATTTTTAACACTACCATTCCCGCACCACTACCAAAGATTGTCCCCGAAGCATCAGCATCAAATGCTCGACAATGACCATCGGAAGACAAAATCATCCCTTCTTGGTACAAATAGCCCATTTTTTGCGGAGAATGAACCGATACACCACCAGCAAGAGCTAAATCACACTCTGCATTGATTAAACTCTGACAAGCTAAATGAACTGTAACTAAAGATGTAGAGCAGGCAGTTTGAACGTTGACACTAGACCCTGTAAAATTGAGTTTATAAGATGTTCTGGTAGTAAGATAGTCTTTATCGTTGGCAGTACTAACTTGAAACCCGCCCATCGAGCTAAGATTGAGTACCTGCAGACTATTTTTATCGTCAATACTATGACGATTGGGATAGATATTATTTAACAGATAAGTATTGGTTGCTGCCCCACCATAAAGGCTAATATCTCCTTGATAGGTAAAGGAATCGTATCCTGCATCTTCCAAACTTTCCCAAGCGCATTCTAAGAATAAACGCTGTTGAGGATCTAGCAATTGGGCTTCTTTAGGACTAAAACCCCAAAAATTAGCATCGAATCCTGCTATATCTTCCAAAATAGGACTAGCTTTAACATAGTCAGGATTGTCAACTAACTCGCGATCGACTCCTGAATTGATCATCTCTCTATCTTCAAACCAGTCAATCGACTCAACCCCATTACAGAGGTTAGACCAAAACTGATCGATATTATTTGCCCCAGGAAACCGACAAGCCATCCCAATAATTGCTACGTCTTTATTTTTAGTAGCCTTACGCCGTAATTCTCCTCGACGCTTGCCTTGCTGTAAAGCACAAGATTCTTGGTCACTATTAAGATAACTAGCTAAAGCCGAGATAGTCGGATACTGAAATAGTGTTACCACAGATAAACGATATTGAGGAGTAAGCTTACTCAATACCTGCATTAGTAATAAAGAATTTCCACCCAATTCAAAAAAGTTATCCTTAACTCCTACGGTGGATAAATTCAAAACAGATTGCCATAGGGCAACTAATTCTTGTTCGATCGCATTACCAGGTAACTCCTGCTGACTCAAGTTTCTGCGATCAAATAACGCTTCAACTTCAGCAACAATACTATTAAACTCTCCTGCATTAAATCTTTGACTGAGTTGCGATCGCATTATCTTGCCGATCGCTGTTTTTGGTATACTCTTTTGAGTAACGGGGATAATATAAGTAGGGGAAACTCCAATTTTAGTAAAAATGTTCCCACGAATATTGTTAATTAATTCTCTGAGTTTGTCTGCTTTTTCTTCAGTATTAAAAAATATTGCTATTTGTTCCTGTTGATTATTATCTCTAACGCTACAGGCAGCAGTAAAAGAAACGTTAACTCCAGAGATTGATTCTACAATGGTTTCAAGGTCGTGATTATAATAATTAACTCCATTAATTATTATCGTATCCTTTTGACGACCAGTAATAGTCAGTTGTCCCGACTCCAAAAACCCTAAGTCTCCCGTATTAAACCAACCATCGGCAGTAAATACTTCTTCATTTAATTCTGGCTGTTGATAATATCCTGCGGTAACAGTCTCCCCTTTTACCTGTAACAAACCAGTTTCCCCTTCTGGTATCAGGTTATTCTCTCGATCTACAATACGCAAAGAAATCCCAGGAATCGGCGCACCTACCGATACCAAAGTCCTATTCTGGTTGCGATTAAAATTATCAGAATGGGCTATGCCTGAGGTTGTTTCTGACATTCCATAACCAGGACTAATTACTGTTGGTTTTAAACCATAGGGTGCAAGTAATTCTAGAAAATGTCCTGACGTCTTGCCTGCTACCGCTTCAGCACCATTACCCATCCAACGGACACAGGATAAATCCCAGTTATAGTTAATTGTATTATCTAGTTTTTCTAACTGTTCGTTAACTAAGTTATAAGCAAAATTAGGACTCCAGGTAGCACTTACGCGATGTAAGTGTAGCAAATCTAACCATTGTAAAGGATTCTGTAAAATAAACTCGCTTTTTACTTGGATTTGCTGACATTCTAAATATACTTCTGTCAAATGAAACATGACTAAGCTTGCCACGTGTTCTAATGGCATCCAGTTCAAGGTAATATCTTGCTGCGATAAATTATTTACCTTTGCCATTCCATAAATGCTTGCAATTAAATTACGTGCCGACAGCATCACTCCTTTAGGCTTTCCCGTACTTCCTGATGTAAATAACAACAGTGCCAAATCATCTAAAGTACCGTGATGATAATTATTGTCTGGGGAATTGTTTAATAGATCTTCAACTGCAATTTCTCGCCAAGGTTTTTGGTAATCTGCCTTTACGATATCGCTGATAATTACAGGACAATCGCATAACTTCCAGGCTTGATATAATTTGCTTCTGGTAATGTCTTTCTGAAAGCTCAAATCTACACCAAGAGGAAGAGGCACAAATCCCCCCAACCAACAAGCCCAAAGGCTAGCAAAAAAATAACGCGAATTTTGCAGTTGTAAAATTACTTTATCTTGGGATTGTAGACCCTCTTGACGTAGACTATTTAAAATACTGCTTGCTTCTTGTAGTAGATCCTGATATGACTGAAACGAATCAGAATGATTATCTTCATAAAAAATAATTCCTGTAGTGCATGAAGCAGCGCGATTTAATATTTCTCGAAGGGTTACAGATGCAAAGACAAAGGTCGGAATAACCCCTCCCTGACTTATAGACATATTTAATTTTTGCTGTCCCATCACCAAAACTCCTCACACACTTACCAGATTTAGAGTTACTTTATAGCAAATTGTCGTCTCCGAGAGGAATATTAATACTTTCCATCTAATACTTTTCATCATTAAAAAATATTTCGGCAATGTCGATCAACAAATAATAAGCAAAAAAAAACGCCCCCAAATAAATGGAGAGCGTTTTTTTTCTTTTTATCTAAACAAGGTTAGATTAACCGTTGATTGCAGGTGCGCTTAGTGCTACAGGAGCAGTTTCGCCACTGGCTAAATCTAGAGGGAAGTTGTGTGCATTACGTTCGTGCATTACCTCAAATCCAAGGTTAGCTCGGTTTAAGATGTCTGCCC